>Ga0307507_10006377_pt1 | contig 18169 bp, 20 predicted proteins | sample 7_EM_MG_FD_207223 | JGI IMG/M metagenome (GOLD analysis project Ga0307507, IMG submission 207223) | Populus trichocarpa ectomycorrhiza microbial communities from riparian zone in the Pacific Northwest, United States - 7_EM | ecosystem: Host-associated > Plants > Roots > Unclassified | place... | reverse complement strand
ATGTGGTTTATGTATTTCGCACATGACTCATAGTTACGAGTCATGGGTTTCACGCATGTGACCCCGTTAGGGCACATGACTTGTTTTATGAGTTTTGATTGGTTGCGAGATAGGGCGCAGCTGACCCAGACGAGTCAGCTGATGGATTTCACACTATGACTCACTATGAGTCATGAGTCGCGTGACGCGAGGGAATAAGTCACGCAGGGTTAGGGTTGAGGGAAGAACCCCTATATAAGGGCACCCTCGGGGCAGAGGATTTGGGTTCTTTACGCAACCATCTAAGTTCTTGCTTACTATTTACTTTCAATACATAGATCTTTATCTATCACGCATTCGGGAATCAAGACACGACTGTCTTATAGGAGCCTAGCGATCGACGTTGCTAGATAGGAGTCAACGGACTTAGCTATCGCAGCCGCTATTGGGCCAAGAGGAGTGATCGTTAGAAGACTATCGGTTACCTGCTGCAAGTATAGCCCGAAGAGGAGAGGATTGTAACATTATCGGTCTCTTGCCAACATTCCCTTTGGCAGTTCCCCGACTCCCTTTCCGAGCAGAGTGTATTCCTACTGGTTACTGGGCGTCTTTCCAGACCGAGGAAGCCCTACTAATGTAGATACGTCCTGTGAGTTTGTAGCCACTTTTCGATACCCAATCTTGGAGTGGTGGTAACTCTGTGCGATGTCGTCCGATTTGGATGCTCTCACTTGCATCCGGGGCTATGAGGTCTCCTCTCATATATCCTGCGAACAGAAACTGGTCGGTCGGACGGCTGCGACGTATACGGTGTTGCAAGTTCTGTCTTTTTTTCTGATGTCTTTGGTGAGGGGACGCAATTTCCCAGCTGACGTCTGGCAAGCTACTGTCCCAACGTCGGGGCTGGAGGGGGGTGTTGCTAACTCTTTTTCAGAGGTTCGTGCGCGAAGGTAGGGTAACTTGAACCCCTTATCCTTATGGAAGCTCTGTACCTAACACCGAATGAACCAACGCCATATTGGAACTATACCTCCAAGCATACGTCAACTATCAGCAAGATGATTGGTGTGGTTACCTACCACTGGCAGAATTTGCATACAATAACAGATATCAGGAGACCATCAAAAACACACCCTAATTTGCAAATTACGCGATCCACCCCGAATACGAGATCATCGATCCTCTGATCCAAGGAAAACAAACCAAACCGGAAGAAATGTCTCAGTTACATGAGTCATTAAGAAAAGGATTGGTGGCCGCGCAATTACGACAAAAAGAATACTACGATCTACACCGAAAACCCGGTCTGAACTTACAATGAGGAGATAGGGTGTGGTTGTTACCGCGCAACATCAAGACCACACGACTATCAAAGAAACCGGACTACAAGAAAATCGGACCATTCAAAATCTTGGCCAAGATCGCGACAAGCGCATAGAAGCTGGCCTTACCACCCTCAATGGCTATACACAACACATTCCACATCTCCCTTCTCGAACCTTACTAAGAAAACGGATTCCCCTCACAGATCAAAGAACCCCCTCCTCTGATTCAGATAGAAGGTGAAGACAGATCTGAACTTGACGAAATTATCGACTCTCGCCTCCACTACAACAAGCTCCAATATTGAGCTAAGTGGAAAGGCTACTCACCAGAACACGATAGAGTCTGGTACCCCACAGAAAACTTCAACAATGCAGAATCCACAGTCCAACGATCCCATTGGCGCTACCCAAGGAAGCCCGGAGTGGATACACGTCACAATGAACAGATCGTCCTGCGCACCTCCGCCCGTCGTCAAACAGGAACGACACTCACACATCCCAGAGAGCAACGCCCAGCGCGTCGCCCACAACACTAGCCCCACTAGCCAGGATTACTCGGGCTTACCAAAAAGGGAGGTGGTATATGCCTCCATGAGCTGGACGGACTGCTTCGATGATGGATGTCAAATACATCACGGCGAAAAACACAGGTCAGGCTGGTACCCACAATTCACCAGGAGATCGAGAAACCTAGTGTCGCCCAGGACCACGACTGGCGACAAGAGATGGAAGCGAACCCAGGAGAGGACTGGACCCCACAACGAACAACCTCGTCAGAGGAGGGCCAGACAGGCCCATGGAGACATCACGAGCTGGGAACATTGCTTTAACGACAACGGCAATGAACACCTATGGGAAAAGGTGCACGCCGGCTATTACGACCGACGGGTGGGGGAAAAAGGGACACTGTCGAAGCATATCAGGAGGGAACACAAGAAAAGAAGAGCCGTGAGGGCACGGCTGGAGAGAGAAGGGAGCAAAAAAAGAATTCCGGACGTTGCAGCTCTGGAAAGGACAATCTCGCACCTCCGAAGCCAACTCGATTGTGCTGCCCGAATCATTGTGGCAAAAGACAACGACCTCGAACGACTCGACGAGGAGAAGGGAAAACTCCAACAGGCATACAATCGAGTCAAACCGAGGATGCGCCAAATCGGAGCCACACTCTGGACAGGAGGAGTTTAGCATGGTTGGACTGATGCAAGAGGGGGAAGGGAGCTAATGTCACCAACGGAGACTAAGCAAGGCCGACTCTCACATGACTAATAGTTATTAGTCATCGGTTTGTTATGTTTCACACTATGAGATCAGTTGACTCATAGGTTGTTACATGACGACGCAATAGCGTCTTATTAGTTTATTGTTATTCGTTGATATTTGATATGACGCGCATTGGTGGTCTGGTGGTTTATGTATTTCGCACATGACTCATCATTATGAGTCATGAGTTTCACGCATGTGACCCTGTTAGGGCACATGGCTGGTTATATGGGTTTTGATTGATTGCGAGATATGGTACAGCTGACTCAGCTGATGGATTTCACACTATGACTCACTATGAGTCAGGAGTGGCGTGACGCAAGAATATGAGTCACGCAGGGTTACGGTTGAGGGAAGAACCCCTATATAAGGGGACCCTCGGGGCATGAGATTTGGGTTCTTCACACAACCATCTAAGTTCTTTCATATACTATACTTTCACTATAAAGATCTTTATCACACTTCCACGAACCAAGACCCGACGCTCTTATATGAGCCTAGCGATCAACGTTGCTAGATAGGAGTTGAAGGACTTAGCTATCGCAATAGCTATTAAGGCTTGAAAGAAGTGATCGTTAGGAAACTAGCGGTTTCCTGATACGAGTATCACCCGGAGAGAAGAGGATTGTAATAGATACAGTCGCCTGCCTTGAATTCATAACTGGTATTCCCATGGTTCCCTAAAATCACTTTAGCTTCGCGTGTGTAATCCGGATCTATTACTCCGCCACCTTCGGCTATTCCATGTTTGCATGCCATGCCACTTCCTGCTGCCAGCCTACCCTATGTTCCCCTAGGCAGTCCTATAGCAATTCCGGTATCTACAAACATCTGTCTTTGGGCTGGTATGGTGCCATCTTTTAAGTCCTATATGTCATGTCCTGCTGCCATCGTGGAACCTTTTGCTGGTACTATCGCATTTTGTTGTAGTCTTTTTACTCTTAGCCGGTTTGTCGTTCGCTTGTTTCCTTCCACAAGGCTGACCTGAATTCGGTCTTTTTTGTGGCAAAGTGAAACTTCAAAGTGTTCCGGTTTCCAAATTATCTGTTCGCGATGCCTAGCTCCCTTCTCAAGGCGGCCCTCCGCCCGCCGGCTTAATGCATCAGGTTTGCCCCCTCTGCTGCTGGGGCGGTATACTATTTTAAAATTGAAATTGGCCACCCATTAAGACCATCGGATCCGTCTGGGGTTCCTGACCTTGTTTGTGAGTAGGTATTGCAGGTTCTGGTGGTTGGTGTATACCGTTACAGGATGATCCACTCCGGACAAGTAGTGCTTCCATTTGCGGAAAGCTTCTAGGATTGCCAATCACTCTTTAACATGAATTTCGTAATTCTGTTTGGCATCGTTTAGCTTTCGTGAGTGGAACGCAAGTGGGTGTAATCGTTTTCCCCAGTACTGGGAAAGGATATAGCCTAGTGCGAAGTCACTAGCGTCCGCCTCGATCACGGTTTTTCGGTCCCGGTAAAAGTGTGCTAGAATAGGGGCTGACGTAAATCTTTGCTTAACTTTCTCAAAGGCTTTGTCCTCTTCCTCTCCCCAAAACCATAAATGTTTCCCTCCCATGGTTTTCAGCATGTCGGTAATCGGTTTGCCACCCTTTGAGATAGTTTCACTGCAGCGTCGGTAGAAATTTGCAAAACCAACAAAGATTTCTACGTCTTTTACCGACCATGGGGCTCTCCAAAGGCATTAGGAAAATGTTGTAGGGTGGTCCACGGTGGTCCTGAACGCTCCTGGTCAACCAAGGGGGGTCGTAGTCCCCATGGTCCACCTGGTCCACACCGAGCCGCTCTGATCCACACTTTTTAAAAATTTGCCGAAAATGTGGACCAGGGTGGATCAGGGTGGATAAGGAGGACCAGGGGAACCATAACCCCTCTTGGTGGACCAGAAGTGGTTTTTACATTTTGCTGATGAATGAGGATACTATCAAGCTTCTTCTCACTAATAGTAACGCCGCTTTTTCCCACGATGTATGCGAGGAATTCGACTCTATCGACATGGAACAAGGATATCTTTAAGAATACCGCGAGGTCATGGCGTTCTAGCCTGGCTAGTATATGTTTGACGACAGACTGATGTTCTTCTATTGTCTTTGAGTAAATTAGGATGTCATCCAAATATACTACAACTCCTTGATCCAGGAATTCTGGTAGGATGGTGTTCATCATGGCCTGGAACGTGGCGGGTGCGTTGACTAACCCAAATGGCATTACTTGATATTCATAATATCCATATCTGGTTTGGAAAGCGGTTTTCCATTCATCTCCTGTTTTGATTCGAATCAGGTAAGAACCGTCGTTTAGGTCTAACTTCATAAAGATAGTTGCACCGCCTACTCTCTCCCACAGTTCGGTAATGAGCGGTAAAGGGTATTTGTTGAGTATGGTCAACGTGTTTGGTTGTGTTATGGGGGTAGTAATAGTCTCAGAACAAGCGAAGGGACGAGGCCCGATCGTTCGTAATTTGGAGAATACGTCTAGGGAGACAAAAAAATCTGAAGCTAGAATCGTAAGGTAGGTGAAACAATGAATATTTCTTTAACGTGTATATATTGTTAAGGTCTCTTCCCCGTTGCTTAATGATAATAGCAGCTACGACGACATCTCGATATTTATATTCCGCGTCTGGGTGTTCGCGGGCTACATAATCTCTTCCTATAACTAAGTATCTTTCTTTCACCACGCTCAACTTCTTTGAAGTGGGAGCCCGACTTGACCCTGAACATCCGTCATCTTTCTACTCTCATTTGCGCAACTTATTGCCACATATGCCTCTCACATGGGGAGGGTGTGGTGCCCGTCCACCTCGATGGCTATACAAACATGTATCCTTTGCTAAATAGATTTACAAATAATCTCCATGCGTGCGGATGTCAGACAATTATTCGCTGGGATAGAAGATTGCCGATCCTCATATTGTTGGCTCCGTTTCGACTTGGTCTGGCGGAGGCATTCCTTCGTCTTAACCAGCATCTCCCGACCCTTGCCTATCGATCGAACCAATAGTTATGATAATAGTTATCGGTCTTTTGCCAACAACCCCTTTGGGAGTTCCCCGACTCCCTTTCCGAGCATAGTGCATTCCTACTGGTTATTGGGCGTCTTTCCAAACCGAGGAAGCCTAACTGAAGTAGATACGTCCTGTGAGTTTATATCCACTCTCCAATCCCCCATGTTGTGGTAGCCATAACTCTGCGCGGTGTTGTCCGATCGAGATGCTTTCAGCTGCATGAGGTACTCTGCGGTCTCCACTTCTATATCCTGCGAACAGGAACCGGTCGCAGGGACTGCTGCGACGTATACGGTGTTGTGAGTAGGGTCTTCTTTACTCATGTCTTTGGTGAAGGGAGGCATCTTCCCCGGCGACATATGGTGACCTACTGTTCCAATATCAGGGCTGGAGGGGGGTGTTGCTAACTCTTTTTTAGAGGTTCGTGCACGAAGGTAGGGTAACTTGACCCCCTTATCCTTGTGGGAGCTCCGTTTCTAACACGAGCTCTCTCCTCTTAAGTTTCGTCCCGAATACTTTTTGTCTAACTATAATACATTCTTTTGTCCTTTATGAGCTCCGTATGGTAGAGGTAAAGACCAGAAGCGTTTGCTTGTCCACTTGTGGAAAGCCTTTCTCATACTACTCATCCAAGTTCGGCCCCGGCATCTCAGGGTTTTCCTTATGAAATTTTTCCAGCTTTTCCCTGGAGTTTTCCAACTCCTCTGGTGGTTCCCAGCTATTTTGATCCTATGAGGATCCTGCCCATTTTACAAAGTATCGGAGTTCTTGGAACTCCTTGTTTACCCTTCTGCCCTGTCTCGTGTAGGTGATTATCTCACTTTTAACGATTCTTTCAACCTCCCATTCCTGGTCACATTCGACCTCCTCTTGTTCTCGTGGAGGTTGTTCTCGGTTGGGTCGGTCAGAGACTTTATAGTGTTCGAGCAGGGAGAAGTGAAATACTGGGTGGATTATCCAGCGGGCCAGGATATCGAGTTTGAACGGCCTATTGCCCTTTTTCTCTAAGACTTTAAACGGGCCGTACAATCGTGGGGTGAACGTCCTTGTTGCTCGTTTGCTCTTAATGTTTTTTCCCTTCAACATTAACAAGTCCCCCATCTCAATATCGGGCTGTGGTGTCTCTTTCCAGTCGTAGTCCTTTTTTCATGGCCTGTGTCCTCTGCTCCAAGGTTGCCCTCGCGTTCCCCTGCACTGTTTTCATCCAGCGAGTATACATTGTGGCTCCTGGGTTTTGGGCCTCTCTCGCCTTCATCCATTCCGTCTGTGGATAGAATCAGTAATTGGCGAAGAAGGGGGTTAGGTTATGTGCGCTTGCTTTGGAATTATTGTAAGCGTATTCGGCCAACGGTAGGAACTCATACCAGTCGTTTTGGTCCTCGTTGACGAAGTTACGAAGGTAACCTTCCTGCACTTGGTTGCTTCTTTCGGTTTGTCTGTCCGTTTGTGGGTGATATGCCATTGACATTCCCCGCTTAATTCCTAATACTTTGCACCATGATTCCTAAAATTGGCCCGAAAACTTTGGGTCGTTGTCCCAGACTATTTCAGAGGGGAGTCCATGAAGGTTCCAATCTTCCTTAAGGAAGGTATCCGCAACAGCTTTTCCGGTCGTACTTGTCGCTACGCCAATTAAATGGGCCATTTTTGTAAAACGATCCACTACTCCAATGATCTGGGTTTGTCCTTGGGACTCGGGTAATTGGGTTATAAAATCCACTGTGATGGAGGTCCATGCTGCGTAGGGTACTTCCAATGGTTGGAGTAAGCCATACTTCGCGTGTCCTGGACATTTGTTAGGTTGACATTCGTCGCACTATTGGCCATAGTCGTTTATCCATTCGCTGAGTTTTCCCCAATGGAAGTTGCTCTTAATCAATTCAATAGGTTTTTCTTGCCTGAAGTGTCCGGCTATGTTGGAGTCGTGACAGCCTTTTGTGATCTCGGTTAAGAGTTCTTCTTTTGAAGGAATGCATACTCTACCCTTGTAATATAGTAGTCCATCTTCCAGTTCCCAGTGCTTCGGTTGTGTTTCCCGCTTTTGTTCCAACTGACTAAACTCCCCTTTGTATGCCGTCCCAGTGTCGTCCTCCTTTCCTGCCGCTCTTATCCTGTCCAGGAATGAGTAGTCCATGGTCTGCATTTGTATTGCTGCAATCATGGGACTGGACAGCATTGTCACCTCGTCCTGTAGGCTAGCGTGTGTGTGAATATCTTCTTCGTCAAAGTATGAGTTGTCCCGAGGGTCTGGATTTAGGAAACACATTTTGACTTTCAGTTCTTCACATGTAATTAGCCGTTTGGGAGTGATGTTGCTGGAGCCGAATCCCTGAGTTCCCCTTTCTGTGTCTTCCAGCTTATTGATTTCCATGGCATCGTGTGTTTGTATTTTTGCCACGATTAGTTGTGCAATACGGTCGCCTGCCTTTAATTCGTAACTAATGTTCCCATAGTTCGGTAAAAGCACCTTTACTTCGCTGGTGTAATCCGCATCTATTACTCCACCACCTACTGCTATTCCGTGTTTGCTTCCCATGCCACTTCTTGCTGCAAGCCGGCCGTATGTTCCTCTAGGCAGTCCTATTGCAATTCCAGTATCCACTAACATCTGTCTTTGGGCGGGTATGGTACCATCCTTTAAGAAGTAAATCTCATGTCCTGCTGGCATTCTGGAACCTTTGGTTGGGATTGTCGCATCTTGTTGTAGTCTTTTTACTCTGAGCCGGTTTTTCGCCCTCTTTTTTCCTTCCACAAGACTGATCTGAATTCAGTCTTTTTGGTGGCAAAGTGAAACTTCCAAATGTTGCGGTTTCAAAATTGTGTATTCACAATGCGTAGCTCCCTCCTCAAGGCGGTACTCCCGCTGCCGGCTTAATGCATCAGGTTTGCCTCCTCTGCTGCCGGAGCGGTGTACTATTTTGAAATTGCAATTGGTGAGCCACTGTGCCCATCGGATCTGCCGGAGGTTCAAGACCTTAGTCGTGAGAAAGTATTGCAGGTTCTGGTAGTCTGTGTATACCGTCACGGGATCGTCCGCTCCCAGTAGGTAGTGGTTCCATTCGTGGAAAGCTTCCAGCATTGCCAATAACTCGTTTCATGAATTTCGTAATTCTGTTCGGCATCCTTCAGTTTTCGTGAGTGGAATGCAACGGGGTGCAATCATTTTCCCCAGTACTGGGAAAGGATACAGCCTAGTGCGAAGTCACTAGCGTCCGTCTCAATCACGGTTTTTCGGTCCGGGTAAAAGTGTGCTAGAATAGGGGCTGAAGTAAATCTTGGCTTAACTTCCGCGAAGGCTTTGTCCTGCTCTTCTCCCCAAAACCATAAAAGTTTTCCTCCCTCGGTTTTCAACGTGTCGGTAATTGCTTTGCAAACCTTGGAAAAGTTTTTTATAAAGCGTCGATAGAAATTTGCAAAACCAATAAAGAATTGAACATCTTTTACCGATCAGCGAGCTCTCCAATTAACGATACTTTCAACATGTTTCTCGCTCATAGTGACGCCGCTTTTTCCCACGATGTATCCGCGGAATTCGACTGTGTCTACATGGAACACGGATTTCTTTAAGGATACTGCGAGGTCATGGCGTTCTAGCCTGGCTAGTACTTGTTTGACCAGAGCCTCGTGTTCTTCCATGGTCTTAGAGTAAATTAGGATGACATACAGATATACTACAACTCCGTGATCCAAGAATTCTCGTAAGATAGTGTTCATCATAACTTGAAACGTGGCTGGTGCGTTGACCAACCCAAATGGGATTACTTTATATTCGTAATATCCGTATCGGGTGCGGAAAGCGGTTTTCCATTCATCTCCCTTTTTGATCCTAATCAAATGGTAACCGTCTTTTAGGTCTAGTTTGGTGAAAATGGTCGTACCGGCTACTCTCTCCCTTATTTCAGTCATCAGCGGTACAGGGTATTTGTTGAGTATGGTTAACTTGTTTAGTTGACGGTAGTCTACGCACAATCGTAGTCTTCCATGGAGGTTGGGAACGAAAAGGATTGGTCCGCCCGCAGTAGATTTGCTATGAACTATTTTCCCTTCGGCTAACATTTTGTGAACATATTTGTTTAGTTCTTCTAATTGGTAAGCCGACATTGGGTATATAGGTCCCCAGGGTGGAGTGGCTCTGTCTTTGAGATCAATCGCATGGTCGAAAGTTCGCCTTGGAGCTAGCATTTCTGCTTTTTCATTCTCAAACAATTCCTTGTATTGCCAATACGGCTTTGGTAATCTTTCCAATTGTACCTCCTCCTGCCTACTGGATCCGATCCTTCCTATCATTCTGCCCTCTTCATAGAGAGCTACTGTCTCGTCCCATTCAAACATGTCGGCGATACCTTCATCTTGTACAGGTTCTACACACTTGGTCTGTTCGAAACACCATTTCTCCGGGGTTTCAATATTTTTCATTGGATATTCATGGTGCCACCATCCGACCGGTATGATCATATCATATTTGCCTGGGTCCGCAATCTCGCAGGAGACCATAGTTGTAGGGCCATTGGTACCGATTTCAAGTTGAATTGGATGTGAATAGTATTTTCCTCCAGTGGAGGATACTTCGCCGTTGAACACAGTTATTGTAAGCAGGTTTTCTCTTATTTCAGAAGGCACTTGGAGGGTGAGTGCCGTGTTTTGGTTTAGGAGGACTATATTGGAGCCAGAGTCTAGTATGACTCTAATCTTATGTCGTTTATCTGATATGACTAGAATAGCATTTCCTTCAGGGCACTTGGAGTGCTGTGGATTTGGTTTATATTTTATTCGCTTGGGGCCAGGGCCTCGTGTTTCATAAGCTCTTTTCATTTTGGTCACTTTTTGGGTTTGTTATCGCGCCTGAGGAGTTTTGGGTCATGAAGCGTCCTCAGACAAACTGCTTTTCCTTTTCACCAAATATTTTGATAACATAAAATAGTTTGATGATGGTTGGTAATTTCAGAGGGTAGGATTTTTGGTGCGATGTAAAATCCTATCTTATTTGTATATGGGGCAGCCCACTACTAGCGGTCTTTATTCCCTGCCGAGGGATTCTAATATACCAGGGGTAGTACGTCTGATAATTCGTGTTTTGCGGCTCGGATGCGACTTGCGTTCTGACAGAGTTATCCACACTTATCGGTCGTTACGAGGAGTCTACCGTACCTATCGCCTAATTCCTCCAGCGCGAGCTAAAGTTTCTTCATGAGGTGGGTAGCGGCTCTCTGTTTGCAATGAATGTGCCCAACTACTATGAGAGATCTCTGGAGGTCAGGCGCTTCGTACGACATGACAACCAAATGGGGTGTCTTGTTATCGAGTAGTGCGACCCATAGCACTCGTGGGTTACTTTTTCTTCGTCAGACTCTGTTTTTTTAATCGTTTTCGATCGTGAACTTTAAGACCTGCCTCTAGGGACGATTACGCTGGTGTCACCCTCGTCTGATGCCAGCTTCTCACTCATCACCTAGGCTGGAGTTCCCTACTTGGCTCTTTTCTTGCTGTGTTTGTGTCCTCTTAGGCTTTCTACTAACGGTCGTTAGTCCTAGAGGTCCCCCCAACAAGTGGAGCGGTTTTCGGGTCGTGTTGCCCAAGGTGGGTTCCTTCCCTGCTGTCTCGACTTTATGGGGGATATAACCTTCTGAACATCTTCGCCGTTCAACACCCCGGTGCTACCAGTTTCCCAGTCGGAACTTATCACCCTTTCGGGATCGATGCACTCAAAGGGTATGAGCTGAAGAGTTCACTTCAGAATATTTCGGTTCCCGGTTCGATGGCCCAACTACCCACATGTCGTCACCAGTGGTGCCAATGAGCATTATAGCTCCTCATCTTCTATAAAGGTCCAGGGTAGTGGCCTTTGGCTCGCTTGTCGCGAGGTTTCTCCTCCACTATCCTCAGCCACGGCGGCTACCCTTGGCTTTCTAGGCTTGGGGGTGGTTCGATGTTCCACTTGGTAATTTGAACGATTTCCTCTGGATGGTACTAACTTGAATTTCTTTCTGACAGTGCTTCCTTCCGTGGTTTGTTAGGGTACATCTAGTGCATTGTCCCTTTGCCTTTCATTCGTCGCCTAGTTTCTGGTGGATACGGGTGTGTGCGTCGGCCCAAAGTCGATGCATAATTTTCTGCCCGGGGGCCGCCTTCCCTCTGTCTGCCTTCTCCTCCTTTTTCCTTGCCCGTTATACCCTTTTCTCCTTAACGGTATACTTTGGTTTTTTCGTTGTCTTTGCCGTTGTTGGCTCATGACGTTTCCTTTTCCCACTTGAATTTGATCCTGAGAAATTGTTGTCCTTAAGCTGTTTTCCTTTCTGGAAGTCTTCCTCATCGCGGACTGCTTGGCGGAGAGCTTCTCTCCAATCTCTGTCGTCGGCGTATTCTTGATGCATTGACATTCACCGTACAGCTTCATCCGGTATTTGGTCTCTGATTAAGTTTCTGAAGGCGATTCCAGTAACTTTTGCTTTGACATTCCAATTTTTGAATTACAATACAAATTGGTTGATGTCATTCTTGTATCGGTCCTTCAACATTTCTCGTAGGGCCTTTTCTTCCTCATGAGTGGGACCGAATCGACGTACAGTTTGTTCGGCAAAGACATACCACAATTCATAACCATCCTAGCGGATTTGGCCTAGCTCGCTGGTCATTTGGTTCCGGTAGGTGATAGCGATGGATGCTACTTGTGATCCATTTATTCTCGACAAGGGGTATTCGATACCATCCGCCTCGTCCTGCCATTGGTATGGGTTGCGATCAAAAAATCCTTGCAGATGGTTAGCCAAAACCGGATATCCTGGTATTTGGCATGTTCGTATTCTGATGGGGGTTGAGCTGGACATTTTGTAGTTTCTCCTATGGCCTCTCCTAAGGCTCTGGAAAATCTTATTTCGTCCTCTGTAGCTTCTCCGTATTTTTCCTATTCAGTTTTTTCCTTCGCTGCAGGCTTCTTGTTTAGTTTGTTGGGTCTCTCGTCGCGCCTTCCTCGTCTGTCATTGTCACTTCCTCCTCCTTCACTATCTCCAGGATCAGGGGTGCGTGGTGTCACATATCAACCAATAACAATAAACCAATGAGACGCTATTGCGTCATCATGTAAAAACCTATGAGTCAACTGATCTCATAGTGTGAAAGATAACAAACCGATGACTAATAACTATTAGTCATGTGAGAGTCTGCCTTGCTTAGTCACCGTTTGTGACAAATACCAACTTTCAAAGTGCCACATTCCAACTCCTTGCTTCTTACTCTGTCTCCTGCCAAGTTTATACACACACCACTTCCCTCTACCAATGCAGCCATTCAGCCCTAATCCAGATAGTGATCCCACAGGTTTTTATTGTATTCTTATCCCTTGTACTTCTCTCAGCTACAATTTCAGATAATTGAAAAAGGCATTCAAATGAAGTTGCCTTGCAAGTCCCTCTATTAGGGGAAGAGGTCAACGAGAGAAGACAAATATGAACAACAAGAAATAAGGAAATAGAAGTAATGATATAGGTTTAAAATACATAGTATTATAATGTAGCCACCAGCAGGTAGTGCCTCCATGGACCTTTCTCAAAGCCACATTTTGTGCTGGCATACTATCTATGAATTTATGGATCATACCCCATGTTACAATCTACTCTTCTCCAGGTGATACTTGCAGCAAGTAACCGATAGTCTCCTAACGATCACTTCTTCTTAGCCCAATATCTGTTGCGATAGCTAAGTCCGTTGACTTCTATCTAGCAACGTCGATCGCTAGGCTCATCTAAGATCTTATTGTCTTGATTCCCGAAAGCGTGATCGATAAAGATCTTTGTATTGAAAGTATAGCGTATGAAAGAACTTAGATGGTTGCGTGAAGAACCCAAATCCCATGCCTTTTTTTTTTTATTCTTTTTTTATTCTTTCTCTTTTTTTTTTTATCATATTTTAAATTTTGTTTCTAGCAGAGGCCGAAGGCCGAAGTAATAAGTACAAAAATAGCATGTAACCGCGATGGTTATGGCCGCAACAAACTTCCACCCAGTCCAACCCATTGTCGAGGCGGTGGAAACCGTGGGAGAAAAACCCCTGGTCTAAAACCCGCACCAAGCGCCCGGGCGCTGAAAACTACAACACAATATACATGAAGCTCGCAACCAAAAGAAAGCATCTACCGAAAACCCAAGAAAAAACCCAACAGTGAGAAAAACCAAAAAAACCCAAATCCGTAGTAGAGGCCCCAGAGAAAGCCCATCCGCCGCGAAGGCCTTTAACGATCCCTGAATATGCTTATCATCGAACACAACCACGCACGAAGGTAAATGTACCGGAGCCATATAGAGCCGGGCCGTGGGGCTAATGGTGGAACGTGTGGCGGGTTAAGCCGAGGGAGTCCACGAGTCCTAGGAGGAGGCGAGGTGAATGGTGGTCGGACGCCAAAGCAACCGAGCCGGGTGGGGGGTGTTGGCTGTAACCAGGCCACGGGACGAAGACCAAGTGAGGGAGGGGAAGGGTGTGCCCAATCAAATAGAAGTACGAGGGAAGGAGGACCGAAACGAGATCACGACTTTTCGACGATGCCGACCGTACCGAACAGTGATCCAAGGAGATTGTGCAATACCAGGGAGCAGAGCCACCGGGGCCACTACTTCGACGATAACCCGAGACTGCGACCGACCCATTGACCAAAGAAAGGGGTTGCCGACCGTGCAAATGCTAAGCGAGGCAGCAAAACAAGTGCGGAGAAAGGATGGGAAAGTAACCGTGAAACCCCTACAACCAGGCTGCCAAAGCAAGAGGAAGATCAGAAGGGAATCAGAGGGGAGAGGGGTGGTGGTAGCGTCACCCTCCTAGGCAAAAGAGCCATCAGAAGAGGGGAGGGGGGGTGGATGTTGACGATGAAAACTCATGGTGTTGAGTTTTCAATCGCCGGGTGTGTAGGGGAGATCGTTCGTGACCCAAATCCCATGTCTTTTTTTTTTCTTTTTCTCTTTTTTTTTCTTTTTTATCATGCGTTCATTGTTTCTAGATACAAGAAGCTTCGTGCAGCGCTAGCTATGGAAAGAACAAAACCTATAAATCAAAACATTTCAACAAAAGAAATCATTTTCCTAGTCCACCGCGATTTACTGAAAGTACTCAGGCTAAAACCATTTGCCCATCGTTCCTTTGTGGAACCAAAAATATAAGGAAGTTACAACACTAAACTACTTCTCATTTACTCGTTTTTTGCAAGGTGAAATCTTACGAAAGGAATTTAAACACCATGCAACCACAACGTAGGAAACTTAAACAGAAATCCTCCGCGGGGAACCATGTGTTTTCAATCTCGGGTAGGGGAAGCGAAGGGGGGGGAATGGTGGTCAGAGAAAATGTCCGGGGGAAAGCCGGTTTTGGTTTCTGTGATGTACTCGCCTAGTGCTCGTATGAGGAGGGGATCGGACCATATTGTTGCATCGTGCGCCAGGGAGGAGACTTCTTTCAGCAGGAGATCTCAGACTCATGTGCGGGCAGGGCAGGCGAGGATGCCGTGCTGGAAGGACTCTGGTCCAGTCCCGCATTGTGGGCAGGTTGGGTTAGGGTTCTCGTCGAACCACGAGGGGTGGGCAGCCAGGTAGCTCTTCGCTGCTCGCATTTGGTGAATCCTTCCTGCCACAAACTTCCCCAGCCCCATAAAGGGGTGCGGGGAGAGGGAGGGGGGGTATTCGTAGTACAGGGGCGCGGGGTCGTCGGTAGCCCAGTCTTGGATGAGCATGTTCCTAGCGCGGGACCGGAGGGCCTGGTAGGTCTTCCTCATGAGGTCTGGCGGAGGAATGTTCGTTCCGGGTGGGGGGAGGGCGTGTAGTACAAGGGGAAGGCGTGTAAGCCCTTGTTGTAGGGCGAGGGTGAGATGTGCCAGGGCGTCCACAGGGAGGTGTTTCCTTATAGGCGGAGAGGGGACCTCTGTGTGCCAGCTGAGGGGGAGGTAGACGGAGGAGAGGCCTATTGTCAGGTGCCTGGAAGAGTCCTGGGCCCTGAAGGAGGAGAGGGAGGGGAAGGATTGTGGGAGTCTGGCCGAGGCCGGGTTGGCGTTCGGGGGGGCGCAGGCAACTCTGAGAGCGGCGAGGCGTCTTCTGTATCTGCAGTAGGAGACAATGGGGGGGAGGCAGGCCTCTCGGGACAAGATGGAGGTGAGGGTGGCGAAGAAGTTGTTCGTGGTCCATCTCTGGACCCTGTGCCAGAAGCTGTTCATGCCTCTGAGCGCAGGGTAGTTAGGGGTGAGTGGGTCTGCACCATAAGTGAGTATGGGGAGGAGGAGGCCACTGGCGATGCGGTGGCAGGGGAAAGGTCTGACGCCGGCCCCTGGGGAGGCGAGGCGTTTGACGAAGGAGAGGATTGCCTGCGCTAGGGAGAGCCTATGCCGATAGTGGTGTGTCGTGTTGAGGGTGGGGGTGAACCAATATCCCAGCCATCTGACCACTTGGGAGGGCGGTAAGAGGTGGTTGTCTAGTTCGATTGGGGCCTGCGAGGGAGGAGTCCTCTGGCTGGGGGTTCGCTAGTGGATGATTTCTGTCTTGGGGACCGAGAAAGACACGCCAATGTTCCGGCCCCTTGTTGCTATTGTGGAGAATAGATTTTGTAGGCGGCGTATGTTGCTTCTGTCGGAGGGGGAGGCCACCGTGATCGAGAAGTCGTTGACGTAAGAGACCATGATGCCTCTGGGCACGGACATGTGCAGGGGGGCGACATGGAGTAGGAAGAGAAAGGGGGAGATGGGGGAACCCTGAGGCGTGCGTACCTAGACCGGGGAGGAAATGTTGGGGGAGCCCTGGAACACCAGGGTGCAGGTTCTCTCTGAGAGAAAAGAGGATACCCAGTCGACCATATAACAGGGGACACAGGAGGCTAGGTGCCTGGCTCTAAGGGTGGAGGCGTTGACATTGTCGAAACCTGCTTTGATGTCTAGGAACAGGGTGGAGAGTTCGAGTCTGGGTCTCTGGAGAGTTTTTACTTTGTGCATGAGGGTGAGGCATGCGTCGGAGGAACCCAGTCGTGGTAAGGAGCCGCACTGGTTTGGGTGGAGGAGCGCCTTTGACCTAGCGATGGCGGACAGTCTGACTGTTATTACCCGTTCCAGGATCTTCGAGATGGTTTTGAGAAGTACAATGATGCGGAAAGAGGCGGGTGAGTCGTAGGAGGCTTTGCCGGGCTTGTCCAGGACCACCCCGTTGGCGGTCTTGAGTGTGGGAGGGTGGTATCCGAAAGCTACCAGGGGGGAGAGGAGTTCGAGTAAGATCGCGGGGTTGATGAGGGTGACCCTCTTCCATACGGAGTAGGGGATGCCATCCGGGCCTGGGGCCGAGGAGGGGGAGGACTTGGAGAGAGCGAGTCTGATCTCTTCCTCAGTGAGGTTGCTGGCAGAGGGGTTCCTCTTCAGGCGGCCTCTGCTGGGTAGGGGGTCCTTAGGGGGGAAAACGTGGTCCAGGAGCGCATTGTTGATAGCCACTGGATCAGAGGCATCGGGAAGGGAGGAAAACCTGGGGGTCTTTCTTGGGGCTACCAGTTGTTTGGCCGTCTATATCTTGTTCGGAGAGGTCTTTGCAAGGAAATGGGCCCAATATGAGGCTTTTGCTCTTTTGATTGCTTGGAAGTAGCCGAGCTTCAACTGTCTTGCTACGCTGTAGGAGTCGGGGCTCTGGGTTTTATTGCCTTTCCCGGGGGCTTTCGTGAATTCCTTCCGGAGAGTGGTAAGAAGAGGGGTCCACCAACCTTTTGATTTTGAGACGGGCGTGACCGGGGTGCGGTGGCTTCGTTTGCGGTTGTAAGAGCGGAGAGAGCCGAGAAGAACCATTGGTCCAGTTGCCTCGGGGAGGGCGTATCGGGGGGGGGAGGGATGAGACAGTCCTTTAGGCTTTCTGTCAAGCAGGGCCAGTCAGCCTGCTGCCAGCGTGGCCAGGGTTTGTCGTTGTGGGGGGTGGAGGGTCGTAGGGCGATTTTAATGGGGACGTGGTCCGAGCCTGTCGCGGGGAGGGATAATGCATCCCAGGAGCGAAATGCAAAAAACATATGCGGGTTGGCGAAGGCCAGGTCTCTGGTGCCAGGCCTGTGGGTGCCTGAAAAGGGGAATCGGGTGTAAATCCTGGGCGTGTTAAGGAGGGTGAAGCCTAGGTCTGAGGCTCAGTCGAAGGAGCGGCCGGATTCTTGTTCCTCTTTGACGAGAGGAGCCTGGTGGGGTCTGTGGCCGCGTTGTGGATATTAAAGTCGCCTGCCACTAGGTAGGGATGGTCTAGGTCTAAGAGGGCGTGCTCAGGGGAGACTCAGTGAGGGAATGGAGGGAGGGGTCTGGCCTATGCATTGCCTATTCTAAAACGGGGGAATTCTGTGCCAAAGGAGCCTTGGGGCGTGGAGACATCTAACAACATAAAGTCGTCGGTCTCGGGGGGAAAGGAGGGTAGTACTGCGAACCTGCGCAGGAAGTCTTGGGACACGTAGCAGGCCACTCTGGCCTTCCAACTGGGGGGGCAAAAGATTTAAACCCTGAGAAGCTAGGGAGAAATCCCTTGCAGGAGAGGGGGTCTCGAGGAGGACGATGTAGGGGGGGGCCTTCCGCTAGGGAGGAAAACAAGGAAAGAAACACATCCCCGGTACCCAGGCTG
>Ga0307507_10006376_pt1 | contig 18171 bp, 21 predicted proteins | sample 7_EM_MG_FD_207223 | JGI IMG/M metagenome (GOLD analysis project Ga0307507, IMG submission 207223) | Populus trichocarpa ectomycorrhiza microbial communities from riparian zone in the Pacific Northwest, United States - 7_EM | ecosystem: Host-associated > Plants > Roots > Unclassified | place... | reverse complement strand
CATCAGCCTGACGTGGTTCATGGGGTTATACGTGCCGTTGAACGAAGTCTCCGTCATTTGCTGTACGTCTATTGAGTGTGGTATTTCGACATGCAGGACAGACCCCAGAAAGCCGAGCTCTACTAAGCGGCCGGGATCTGGATCAGGCCTAACCATTATCTCGTGAGCACTCAAAGTCAACTCTGAAACGACAATCACCATTTCGCTATGTTATGACAAGCAGCTTCCAGCATCGGAGTGCCATGAGCTTCAAATAGAGGACCGAAGTGGCCGATGATGGAGGAAAACAGGGATGGATATTGGTATTTCGTCAGTATGACTAGGGATCGCTGAGAAGAATGAATAACAGAAGTCATGATTAAAAGAAAACTCTACCTGCTGGTAGCCTCGCTTCGATGTAGTATCCCTCCGCTGCATGAAATAAGAAAAACCACAAATAAATCCATCTTCGCTAAGCGGTCGATTCTCGCAATCGGGGGATGTAATCGTTTTTTCGCGTATGCGGAATGAGTGCGTTTGAAACCCTTGATCGAACTGAATCGAGTCCGGGAATGCACAAAATGCTCTATCACAAAGTTAGAAAGTCCTTGGACCGAAACGGATATGGATATACAGTGTTTCCATCTCTGCAGGACGCAATTTCAAGGGTGGATATAAAGCATCAACTGTAGGGCCAGTATCGATGTCGAATTCAACTAGATTCTGTGTCAGCCGGAAACAAGATGGAAAAGGAAATACACACCTACAGCGAACGCAAGAACCCATCTCCGCATTTTCGCAACGGCTGTGGGATCCATAGTGAGTGAGCTGATCTCGACCTGGAGTTTCCGAAGTTGCTTGGATTGTGAGCCTGCTTGGGCAGCTTGGGGATATGTCTGAATGGCGCATCCAAGGTGTTAGCAAATGAAATTGAGATCTATAAATTACAAGCCTACTTACATCAAAGATCCCTCTCATTGGAGTCTCCAGGACTAACATACGATGTATGTCATTGCCACTGTAAGGGGCGGCAGAGGCAACTTCATGCCTTGACAGACTTGAATTTATCGAGTATGAACTGTTCGTCGTACGAAAACCGGATAGAGGAACCGAGTATGGACTCAAGTCACCGATATCCTCCTCGCAGATGGGGACATCGAGCTTGAGCTCAGTAGGGATGTGGGTTGGCATTGACAACGAATTGTCGTGCTCCACCAGCCCTACTACTGTTGCCTTTTCCAACTCCGCCTGCCGTTACTATATGGGGAAACATTTAAGATTGTTGACCATCCTCGTGATCGCGTTCAACAATCTACCTCAACTTCAACGATGAAGAAATCATCTCTTACGAACAAATCCAAGACAAAAGTAGGTCTTATTCTGCTGGGATCGACACCACGATGACCTTTTTTAGTCGCCATTACACCTACTTGAATCCTCAATGGGCTCAGCGCTCCGTAATAAATATTTCGAGGAAGTCAAGGTATGTATCCAATCCATCACACTACATTCCTTCAGTCAACAATGTAACAGACCCACCTTCTTCGACTGGAAGCGGAGAAGCTCGACTTAAAATTGAATACTAAAGAGCAGCAAGACTCTATGACCGATATTGAAAATCAGGTATCCGCACTTTAATTGTCGTGTTTTTCTTCGCGTCAACTCTATTGTAGCTCGTCGAAGATTTTCCTGCTGTTTTTTATGGTCCTCATTCTGCAGAGCGATTGCTACTTGCAAGGCAGGCCGTCGTCCACCATCATTGCCAACAACGAAATAAGTTTGGATTCGCAATAAGACGATCACGAAAGGCGAATAAAGAGAATTCGAACGCTGACGATATACTGGATCTTACCGTAAGTGAATATTATTTTGGAACCATTGTAGTTTTATAAACCCCTCAAATCAACAGATGGAAGAGGACTCCGACGCGGTGAGTAACCCACCCCACTTTGGAAGTACTTATTGACGCGTGAATCATAACACAGGAATTGAAACCCTACTCACCCCCTGGTCCTTCCAAACATAAGAGCATTTCACACCGGGGGAAAACACGCGGAGTGACTTCGGAGCCCAGGATCAGGAGCAGGTGGACGTATTCGACCTCGACAAGCCAGGAAGGGGATTCCTCGGTTCTCTCTTCTGTCCCGCAGAAACCTGCAAAAGCTCCGAACGCCTGTGCTTCGCATACGCCTGAATCTTCCTCATCTGAAGCCATGATGGGAACAAACGGGCTCAACCACATTCATCATTTCCTGAAATCCTGTTCACCTTCGTTGGGGCACCTTTTGTCCCGATTCGTCAGTCTTGGTTTCAAGTCCGTGGAAACGCTAAAAGAAGTGGCGTGTAATTGGACGGCAGAGGAACGGCTTGAAGTTTTGAAGAAGCTTCGAGTTGCAAATGATGAAGAGATATCAGAGTTGGAACTGATCGTTTTGGAGAGGAGGTTTCAGAAATATTATCTGGAGGTGTTGAATGGTATGTAAATCTGTGTATTATATTTTGAGTATCTTGCTTTGTCGATATCTGATCTTGTTGTATGTGTATAATTTGTCTGTATGCGGACAATCGATCTCCTCTTTCATCTATCAACGTGTTACCCGATAAATCACCCATTTAGGAATCATCGAAATGGCGCCTAGAGAACCGACTCGAGCTCAGCTATCTTCACGGCTCGCCTACCAATCCCAAACTCCCAACTTTCTCTTGAAATTCAAGAACCGAATGAATGGCGTCGTCGACGAGGATGAAGAAGATTATGATGAAGAGTTTGAACATATCGTCGATGGCCGGGAGCCTGTTCCAAGACGGCCAAGGCCTCCAATTCCTGAGAGACCAGAGGGTGATGCAGGGAGTGAGGACGAAGACCTAGGGGACGAGAAACCTCAGGTCGTGGTACTGAAAGAAGGGAAACATTTGACTGAGCGAGAAGCTGAAAATATACGTCGTAGAGGTGCGCAAAATGAGTTACTTAGCGAGGTGTCTGGGATCTAATACCATTTATGTAGAAAAGGGCTTACCCCCACTCCCAGACGTCGACGAATCATCCGAGATTCCCACTTCCCCTAAGATCGCAGACTCGAACACCAAATCTAAATCTGGCTCATCACAAGGGCTCTCCTTCTCGACTTCATCCACCTCAAAGTTCAAGTCAAGCAAACGCAAAGCCACCAGCCAACTGGACGAACTCAAGTTTGCTAGCACCGAAACTAGCACCAGGAATCAGGAGGACGCGAAGAATCCGCGCTCAAAAAATACATCAAAGAAAGCAAAGAAAGAGAACAAGGCTCTCCTTTCGTTTGGGGACGATGCATGAACGTTGAGCGTTGAGCGCTGGGCCTTTAATCTTTCTAAACGACTTATTCGACATCCGCCAGACGATTGCTGCCAGATTCAACCTTGAATGCAATCCATGCATCATCAGATGCTGAACTATGACGGCCGTATTCTAATAGCTATTGCGGAGAGGTGTAAATTAATATGAATTGCAAAGATTGGAAAACGGAATAAGAATATCAGAGGCAAAGGAGTATTAAAATATTAAGAATTGGGGGGGAAGATTGATTCAGACGATCCGCTTCCTTTTGAATTCTGGACCACCACCTTTCTGCTCTGAATTGTGAGGTTGCTTGAAGGTTGGGTTGAGGTGACCTTGGTTGTTGGTTCAATACATCCATAAAGATCCAAGTCAACATGCGAGATTTGGCGATTATAAACAACATGCGAGACATTTCGATGTATGTGTTCATGCGAGGGAAAAACAGAACAACGAAAGCAGACGAGGAAGACAGTAATGTGAAATATCAGGATGAGAATGCAGGGAAGAAGACAACTAGAAATTCGCACCCATACCTCCACCCATCATACCTCTTCCTCCCATGCCTCCTCTACCACCACGGGATCCTCGTCCACCTCCCATGAAGTTGCCGCCACCTGCTCCCATACCCATGCCCATGGGAGACATACCCATCATGCCGCCCATGGCGAGGCCACCCATTGCCATGTTAGCCATGTTATTCATACCCATGGCCAAACCCACGTTCGGATTCAAAACACCTCCGCCCATACCTCCTCCCCGACCCATATTACCCATCGGGTTTCCTCCTCGGAATGGTGCTCCGCCTCGTCCCATTGGAACAGAAGTGTTCTGTGGGCGAATTTCACGGGGAGGAGGTTCTAGATGCGCAATAAGGTCGATTATCGTTATGAAGAACAAACTGATAAAATTACCTTTTGGCAGAGTGCGGAATGGGTTCCCATTTCCTGAACTAGTCAGAGTGGCTGTGGCACGTCGATTTTGGAATTCACTGAATTATGACACAGTATAAGTGACATTGAATGTACTTGAAATTGCTGACGTACTTATTATCAAACCAGTATTTAATTGATGCGGCAGATTGAGCGTCATGGCACTCAACATAGGCAATACTGGAGGCATGTCAGCTATGATGGGGTCCTAAATGGGCGATCAACCCACCCTTTGCTTTTACCGTTCACTTTATGCTCAGAGAATGTGATGTCCCTATGGTCAACGTTCACACCGCAATTCAGTGCAACTTGGCGCAGATCTTCGTCTGTCGTCCACTGATGAGTTAAACGGATGTTCAGAAACACATCGAAAAGGTAACAAAACAACAGACCCATTGTAGATCCCCAATATATAAAGCATCATAGCCGGACATAGACTGAACTTGACCACCGTCACCCACGTTTGACATGTAATTGCCATTCGGAATGCTGCTTCCACTTCCGCTGTTCGATCTTGAACTTGGATGTGGTGTATCATTCTGGTCATTGTCGTCTCGCTGACGTTTCTCGCCCGTTACAGGCTCGATTTTGGAAGTGTACGGTTGGACTTGTTCCTCGTCCTGGGAGCCGGCTCAATCAGCAAGACGCCACAGTAGCTTTGAGCAAGATGCCCACCTGATGGATTCCATCGTCATATTCGAAATCATCTTGATTAGACTCCATCCAAGCTGTAGTGCGGGAGGGGTTGTTCGAAGGATGGCTCTCAACGGAAACCTTGTTGGGACAAGTTCAACTTAATCGATGCACGACTTGCGTGAAAATTCGACAAAAGAGATTTTGGTCTGTAAAAGTAATGACAACAAGATATCGTTGAGTATCGACGACATGAATCAATGATGGAGTAAAGACTGAAAGATTGCGTCAAATCGCTGTAACAGGACATTTTGCACGCTACAGAGCAGAATTCAGCGGATAATACAGAGAAGACGTCTTACATGAAGTGTCTTAGAATACAGATGTTAGCATAAGTGTACACCGTAGAACAAGAGGAGATGATACAGTTCGAAGCAAGCGCCGAATTTTCGTTTGGTCCCGTTTGTTATACCTTTATTTACTTATTTGCGTCTGCTTGCCCATGCGTGGCACTCCTCCTTGTACTACACTGCGCTTGTTTTATGGGACGACCTCAACGTTGCCCCATCGGCTCTTTAACTCTTATAATTCGGACTCGGAACGTACCATGCCCTCTGTTTTCCTTTGATTCCGTGCCTTTCCCTAGTGTATCTGGATTCCGTTGCACAGCTGATCCTGATAGAGTGACTTGCGGTGAAATATCCAAGGAATTATCAGATGCTGGATTCTCGAAGCATTTCTCTATGCTGGCACTATTGTTCTCCATGAGTTTCCACATAGAAGCGCACAGTGCCACTCAAGCGCCTTCTGGACTTGAAGCTTGAAGTTGCACCCACCTTATCTCTGATCACCTGGTCGACTGTTTTTAGACCACTCAGTTTCCTCTGAATTTCCGACCTCTTACCTAACATCCCACAGTCTTTACGTTATCTACACAGGAATACCGATCCGCATTTCCAGGTCATCTGGGTATTCTCACTCCTGCGGGAATTTTTACCGGTCATCTATAAGAATCAAATGATACTGCCGATGCTTCAGACCGACTTTCCAGTACCTTAAGCCATGTCTTCTTGTGCGACACCAGCCGTGGATGAGGAGACGCCACTACTTCAACGTGGTGGAAAGCCATTGGCGACTCCTTTACCTTGGTCCCAATTTTCCATCGTGCTTCTTCTTCAACTCACGGAACCCCTTACCTCGCATGTCATTCATCCGTTTGCACCGCAGGTACATCACCTCCCTTCCAACTAAAATAAGTATGCTAAATTTACATGTATCAGCTAGTTCGCGATTCCGGTGTCACAGGAGGAAGTGAAAGCAAAGTTGGTTACTATGTTGGAATCCTGGTCAGTCCAACCATTGACCAGAAAACTCCGTGCCGCTGAAGGATACCACAAGCATTCCGTATTTTACCTCGCCGAAGCTGTAACAGTTCTACACTGGAGTCGGATGTCGGATACTGTCGGTAGAAAACCCGTCATCCTTTGCGGCTTGTTTGGATTGGCTATCATGATGTATATCTTTGGAATTGCGACAACATTTTTGGGTCTTATTATAAGGTAAGATATTTCCCTTCGAAATTTGAAATATACTCAGTTGAGTTTTTTTAGTCGGGGTTTAATGGGAGCTTTGAGTGAGCTCTTCGTATGGTCCCCAGAATATCAAATTCTGATTAGATTTTAGACGGGAACATTGGTGTCATAAAAAGGTAGGATCGACTTTCCTTTGAACTTGAAATTTCCAATTCACTATTACCAAGTATCGTGGCAGAGTTGACTGATTCCACGAACATTTCGCAAGTACGTTTGCAATCGCTTTTTGACAATGAACTGCAATGACAAGAATTTGGTAGGCCTACGCTTACATGCCACTGTCATGGTCGACTGGAATAGCTGTAAGTCAGCACACTTAGTTCCAGGATAGTTGAATCTCAGAGTTCTTAGGTTGGCCCGCTTCTGGGAGGGCTCCTATCACATCCAGCGGATAGGTTCCCCGCAACCTTCGGCGATAACGCTTTTTTGAAGGATCACCCTTACTTTCTTCCCTGTGCTGTTCCGGCATCATTAACAGTGCTGACTTGGATTATCACATTCCAATTTCTCAAGGAAACGACACCTTCCCCAAAGTCCTGGACTCTGCTTCCATGGAGGAAGATCAATCGGAATCCAAACAGCGCCGTGGAACATGATGCTTTGCGCGTGAAGGAACCTGTTCCACTCTCGTCGTTGCTCGCATATGACGTTGTGGTAACATCAGGCAATTATGCCTCCGTTGCTTTAATTGACATCTCATTTCGTGTCGTCCTCCCTGTCTTCCTGTCGACTCCGATCTCATTTGGTGGACTTGGCCTTCCAACCCCCACGATCGGAAAGATACTGTTTTCAGTCGGATGCTTGAATGCCATGCAAATGTTTTACTTTGCAAAGGTGAACAAACGCTGGGGAACGAAGAATGTTTTCATGTTTGGAGTGATATCAACCCTACCCGCATTCTCATTATTCCCCGTTATCAATATTTTGGCACGATATTATGGACTTTCATTCATGGTCTGGTTGACGCTTGGCTTGCAAATATCAATTTTTTCTTTTCTGAATTTATGCTACGGTACGCATCAATATTTCAAACCACATTATTGGCTGACAATCCCCACCTAGGCACGGTTTTTATCTTCATCACAGCAGCATCGCCTAACCGTGCTGCGTTTGGTGCGACCAATGGGTTGAGTCAGGTATTCATTGCGTGTTCGCTCAATAAATCATTTGCTGATTGCTTCTCAAAGGTGACAGTAAGCCTTATGCGGGGCATTGGCCCTTCCGTAGCAAACTCGTTGTTTTCTCTCTCCATTGAAAAGGGATATCTCGGGGGGAACCTCGTGTATTATGTCCTTCTACTACTTGGGATGATTTCGATTTATATTGGGTCGTTACTTCCCAAGCGACTCCTCTTAGACAAGGGACAATTATAAAGAACATGTTTCAAAATGCGCTGTAACTTGGTAACAAATAGAGCCAAATAACCATTCATTCCTGTGATACTGCCACGATCCTTCCCGTCCTTTCTTGTTTCTCATCACTGTCTTAACTGCTTTGTTCTCATCGCTCACATCCTCAGGGGAATACGGACAAATTCTGAGTGAATTCACCTCGGTGCCAACGGCCACCGTCCACGATGTCTTCGTTCGCTTCCTTGATGGCCTTAAGCGCAACCCATACCCGGGAAACCCAGCTGGCAGCGGAACATGCTCTACAAGAGCGCCAGCGGAGAGAGACCCTCCAGCGCAAGCAGCGGGAGGAAAGGGAAGCCAAGGAGAGGGAATCAGAGAAGAAACGCAGATTGCAGATGTTTGAGGAAGAGAAACGGCGGGAGGAGAAGACGGAGCGAATGGAGGCCCAAAGACGTGCAATGGAAGCTACGAGGGAGCGTAAGGAAGAGGAGCAGAAGAATATTTTGTTGTACGGAGCAAAGAAGGCAGCAAAGATGGCTGCCAATGGTGGATCATCGCCCAGATATCCCATGTCAGCGGCTGCCAAGGAGGCAGCTGCGAAGAAACATCCTGTCGGTGACTCGGACGAGGAAGGTGTCGGTCTCACTCTTACTCGTGAAGAGCTTAGACAGAGGAAAAGAGATGCGGAATTGAGGAAACAATTTGCCAGAGCCACGACGAAGAAGCATACCTCGAGTGGGCATCGTAGAAATGGGCAGCTACCTGGTGGTGCTGTCAATATTGTCGTCAATGCCAATGGGGAGTCCGTGACGCCAGTATCTGCTGTAGCCGATCTTGCTTCCGGAAAGTCACTGAAGGAACGTCTGACCCATGGTCCTAATACACTCGTCCTCCTCCAGACGAAGGCACGCGATCGGCGAACAGTTGACGAAGCGCAACAAGATATCAGGATTAAGCTTGGCAAGGCTACTTCCAAGGTTCTTTCTGGAGAAGAAGCTCGAACATTCGATGATTGGTTCGGAAGCTCGAAAGACAAGGAAAAGTACGCTCCAAAGGTCTCACCTGCTCCTCGTTCGAGTTCAACCACACCAGTCCCTACCGCATCTGCTTCGAGTAGTAAGTAAAGGTGGTGATCTTTTTGCATCATTCACTAACTTGGTCTAGGGTCTGCCATGACACCCACTCCCTCTAATTCTGTGTCATCTTCGCAGAAAAAATCTGCTGGTGTTATCTCACGCCCTTCGTCGACAAAGCCCACTCCCGCATCGTCATCTTCTAGATTATCTGCTCCTCCTAGGACTATACAGCCCGACAGAGAGTCTTCACTGAAACGGAACAAATTCCCCAAAGCGCCTGCCATCAAGCCCTCCACGTCCCAGCATTCTCTATCGTTGAATTCCAACAAGAATACTGGTACAAAGATGAAACGACGTCGATCCCTATCCCTGAGCGAATCCGAATCCCCTCCGCCCAAGAGGTGGCGTGAAGATGAGGCATCCAATATATGGGAAATGGTGACAGGCAAACCGAAAAGTGCATACACCATGAGGGATATTGACAGCGACGACGATGATATGGAGGCTGATGCATTTGTCCTTGAGTCTGAGGAACGTGTCAGGTCAGGACCTTTATTGCTTATGTTGCAGCTGACATCTGACATCGTTGTGGTCTCCCAGCTCAAGAATTGCAGTGAAAGAGGATATGCTGGCCCTAGAGGAAGAACGTCGTCACGAGGAGGAAAAGCGTCAACGCAAGAAGGAGAAGCAACGTTCGGCTGGCTGGGGTTACTGAAGTGCGGAAAGAAGGACATTCCCCAGAAAACACTCAACTCCTGCATAATTTCTGCTAAATCGGTTGTATCGGCTGATGGTGGCTTCTCTGTGAAGCATTTCTGGCTTGGGGCTTATTCTCTCTTGTTATCCCTTCACAATTTTTAGTAAATCATCAATCACATTTCACCTCCAAACATCACAGTACCTATGCATCTAGAAAGCATGTTTGTATCGCATCTCAAGTGCTTTGTCCCGTTTTACCTATACCTGTTGTACCAGCTGTAATAATTCCAGCCTAGGAATTTATCATGATTTGATAATGCTTTTGAGTCGATTCAGATGGAGTTGAGTTGCTAGTCGTACAATCTAAAGGCTAACAAATTCTTGAAACCACCGAGAACGAAATCAAAGCACAAAGGGTGTAACAGAGTCGATGCATATAATACGTCACCCACCCCTGCTAAGCGACATGCGGTGACAGATTACTGTGCCAGGAGCATTGAAGCTGTGAAATCTTCAGTAACGCCTGCAGTCTGTGTCACCGCTTTTTCCTCCTTGTCCTTAAAGGGCCCGTAGGAGCCAGGACAGTCGCACAGCCAACAAACTCATCCCGATAAGGACATAGTAGACCAGGTTTCCGTTTGCGAGATTTAATTGCAACGATATCGAGAACAGGGAGGAGGCAAGAGATGGCGCGATGGTTCGCATTCCTGAAGCCAGCATTTGTCCAAAGCCGTTCGCTGTGCCAAGCAAGCCCCCTGCTGGGACTGTCTCCACAATCAGAACCTGAATGGCTCCTTTAAATAAGTCAGCGCTGATGATACCTAAATATGATATGGGTTGCTTACCATAAGCCATGTACATAGGAGCCATAGAGGCAAGATGGATCACGATGCACATGATCACAAATCCATCAACACCCCCGCCTCTCCGTGCGGCGTACTTCATGACTGGATAAATCGCAAATGTGACGCAGAGCGATAAAATTCCAAACGTGAATAACTTCCGCGTCCCGAAGTGCCGCATTACCTGCCCTATAAATTTTGCCTGGAAAACGGTGTTTATGATGCCAAATGTTCCGAGGATAGTGCCAATAGCGAATGGGGTCATCCCCAAGCCTCCGTATTCCAGAGGAGTAGAATACATAAGAGGGAGAAGGACGGCATCGGCCATGCTCAAAAACGAAAGGAAGACGTAGTTGAGGAAGACCAGAAGTAGAGGGGGATGTAGTAGGGTAGATTTGGGACTCCCGCCTTGATATTGTGAGGCCTCAACTAAAGGTGTTTCTGTAACTTCACCAACGGTTGAGGTAACAGCACCGTAGTTAGCATTTTCTGAGTTGATCAAAAGTGCCTCAGAATCTGCAGTTTGCGGTTGCTCCGTTTGTTTCCTTTTGACGACATCGGTGAGAGTCTAGCGGATAATGAGCAAGAAAGGTCTAATCAACAAAGCTAAATTACACCGACCTCTTTCAATGCAAGGAAGGCGATCGCAAAGGATAGAAATGCGATAAAGGAGGCAGTTGCACAAGGCAGAAAATAGGGATGGGACTTGAAAAAGGGAAGTCGACCGAATGTGTCTGGCCATCGTTCTGCAGGTTGGCTGAGTAACCCGCCGATGACAGGCCTAAGTATTAGCAGATGGTGAGTTCCATGCTCATATCAAGAAGCCAGAGGATATATACGCAATGGACGTTCCAGAACTCCACATAATGGGAATGAAGGCGTATGCATCGCCAATATTGGTTTGGTCAGTGATCTGTGAACAGGTCAGGAAAATTTGATTGCTACCCTTAGAAAGACAAACCTCAGCAATAACAGTTTTGGATACACCTGAATGATTGACCAATGAGCGTGATTTAATGCAGTAGAACGAATTTAACAAACCAATGTTACCGTTGAAACTACCTTGCAGACAACGGAGAACGACAAGGGGCCAGAATGTTGTCGATAACCCAAACAATAGCATGGATATCGATAAACCTAACGGTCCAATTAAAAGGACAGGTCTACGGCCAAATCTGTCGGACAAGTACCCCCACTGGACGGCACTCAAGCACTCCGCCAAAAAGAAGGCCGACTCCTACAAAACACAAGAGATCGTGTCAACCCAGTCCATCGAGTCTATATTGACGTACAATGACACCGGCATAGTAACCTGTCTTCGTTTCGTCCCCCTTTGTTATACCCGTATCTCGAACGAACTGATTAACGAATGGATAGATGACCAGAGCTGTGATCGGTTCTGAAAATTGGATCAGGTAAGTGATGAATAGCTGAAGGCGGGGCAATGGTGTCGATTTTCTTTGTTCCTCATCGACGTTGGCGATAACATCTTGCATGGCGGCTGGATTGAGCGGAACACAATCGAGAAGGGTCGTAAGTTTTTAAAAGGGGGGTTGAATTCCCAATACGGCATGATGACTCAGAGACAGCCTGAGCCTGTCGGCTTGGGGATATTACAGGGAGGGGTAGATTCCACCGTAGAAGTCGGAACAGACGTGACTCAAGACTGAGTACTGATGGCTTGTTCCTATTTACACGACGTAAACAACGATCCTGGAATTGGCAAATGTTTAATACAATGAAAGATATTAAATTAATCGCAAACAGAAGGGGTATTTTGAAGGCAAAGAGTTTTCACCGACAGGGCCGACCATCCGATCCTTCATTAGCGACAGCGAGAGAATACAGCTATGTAATAGTTTAAAATTCATCAATAAGCATAGTGCAAAATAATTTGTGAAGACACATACCATCAGAAAGACGTAGTCCGAGATTTTTCCTGAAATTCTGTAGGCTCCCGTAAGAGCCAAGACAGGCGCACACCAAGCAAACTCGTTCCGAAAAGTAAATAGTAGACCAGATTGCCGTTGGCAAGATTTCTTTGCAAGGATATTGAGAACAGGGAGGAGGCAACAGATGGCGCAATTGTTCGCATTGCAGAAACCAGGAGCTGAACGATGCTGTTGGCTTTGGAAAGCGACCCGCCCTCTGGGAGTGACTGAACGACCAGGACTTGCAAGCATCCTATAAACAAATCAGCATTGGTGAGGTATTAACCGCCGAGCACTTACCGTGAGCCATGTAGAGTGGAGCCTTACCGGCAAGATGGATCACAATACATACAATCACAAGTCCATCAGTGCCTCCACCCCTCTGCGCAGCATACTTCGCGAGTGAGTATATTGCAAAAATGACGCAGGGTGATAGAATCGTAACCCTGTATAACCTTCGTGATCCAAACCGCCGCATCAGATACCTCAAGAAATTTGCCTGGAAAATGGTGTTTATCAGGCCAAAAATTCCGAGGAGAGTCCCAATTGCGAAAGGAGACAATCCCAAGCCTCCGTATTCCACCGGAGTCGAATACGTCAGAGGGAGAAGGGCGCCATGGGCCATCTTCAAAAAAGAAAGGAATATGTAGTTTAGGAAGATCAGGAGCAGGGGGCGGTGGAGTAGCGTTCACCAGTGATACGAGGGCATGAAACATCAACAGGAGAGGTGTCACCAGCGGTTGACGTGACGGCGCCATAGTTGATGCTATCTGAATGCTTGATCAGAGACGCCTCAGCATCTGCTGCACGCAATTTTTGTTTCTTCTTCATAACAATAGAGGGTAGCGACTAATAGGGAGTCCAGTGAGAAAGTTGAAGACGGTGACATGAGAATACACGGACCTCTTCCAATGCAAGGAAGGCCAGCGCAAAGGACAGAAATACAATAAAAGAGGAGATTGCACAAGGTAAAAAATAAGGATAGGACTTCAAAAGGGGAAGTTGACCAAAGACGTCAGGCCATCGTTCTGCAGGTTGGCTGAGTACTCCGCCAAGAACGGGCCTAATAAATTATAAATTTCACACCATCATGAAAGTAAGTGAAATACATACGCAATCGTCATCGCAAAACTCGAGACAATAGGAACGTAGACGTACGCATCACTGACATTAGTTTCGTCTGTAATCTGTAGAGAGTAGGTCAAGAAAATTCTCCAGATCGCAAACTTTAGCAAGACAAACCTCAGCAATAACGGTTTTGCCTACACCTGAACAATCGGACAGTGAGCGTGGTTCAGTCCAGTTAACGAATTGACGGACCAATGTTACCATTGAAAATGCCTTGGAAGCAACGAAGGACGACAAGGGTCCAAAATGATTTCGATAGCCCAAACAATAGCATAGATACCGACAAACCCAACGATCCAAGTAGGAGGACAGGTCTACGACCAATTCTGTCGGACAAGTACCCCCACTGGACGACAGTCAAGCATTGTGCCAGAAAGAAAAGTGATTCCTAAAGCCAAAAAAATGAGTTAAAAGAGTGAGTTGATTTCTTGTGACCTACCATGACACCAGCATAATAACCAGTCTTCGTTTCGTCTCCATTTATACCCGTGTCTCGAACGAGCTGAGCAATGAACGGATAGATGACCAGGCCTGTGATCGGTTCTGAAAGTTGGGTCAGGTATATAATGAGAAGCTGGAAGCGGGGCAGCGGTGTCGATCTTCTTTGCGCGTCGTTTGCTTTAAAATTTGACATTGCCACTGAGCTTTGATTGTCTTCTAAGACTGGAGGAGGTACGTACCACACTGCTCGACTTTATAAACTTGAATTTCGGAATTTTAGGAAGACAGGCTACTGAATTTCTCTTAAAGTTGGACTGGGGCCTGAGGGTAACTTGAAGGTACTCGCTACATACCGGAAATCCCACTCGGAACGAGTGGATTGGTCGTGACGAATGGATAATAGATATAACTGGAATGGATTTCCGTTGCAGTAATAACATATTCGTCTTTAAGTCTATTCAGATAGAAGTTTGACAGCTTACAGCCTCCTCGTGCACATGATAGCCCGCAACTCCTCAAAAAGAACTCAACGTGGAAAAAGACAGGAAAAAGATCCGGATTTATTGCGGTCACGGCATGATCAATGGACATCAGGTGACAGGTATGTAGCTCGTTCATTCAAATTGAATTTAGTAGTATTCCGATGCCTACTTCTTCGAGAAACATTCAAGAGACATTCCGAAATTCGCGTTTATAAAGTCAAGCCGTGTGGTACGTACCTCCTCCAGTCTTAGAAGACAATCAACGCAATGTCAAATGCTACATCAATCAAGGCGCAGAGAAGGTCGACACCGCTACCCCGCCTCCAGCTTCTCATTGTATACCTGATCCAAATCGCTGAACCGATCACAGCTTTGGTCATTTATCCGTTCATTGTTCAGCTTGTTCGAGATACGGATATAACCAATGGAGACGAAACGAAGATTGGTTATTATGCTGGTATCATTGTAGGTCACAAGAAATCAGCTTATTTTTTCATCACCATGATAATCTTTTTGGCTACAGGAGTCTATTTTCTTTCTGGCACAATGTTTGACTGTCGTCCTATGGGGATACTTGTCCGACAGAGTTGGCCGTAGACCTGTCCTCCTACTTGGGCCGTTGGGTTTGTCGGTATCTATGCTATTTTTTGGGCTATCGAAATCATTCTGGACCCTTGTCATCCTTCGTTGCTTCCAAGGCATTTTCAATGGTAACATTGGTTCGTCAATTCATCAACCACTTTGAATTACGCTCAATGTCTGATTGTTCAGGTGTATCAAAAACCGTTATTGCTGAGGTTTGTCTTGCTTAGGTTCACGACCTGGAGAATTTTCCTGACTACCATCCACAGATCACAGACGAAACCAATATCAATGATGCATACGCCTACACTTTCGTCATCTGGAGCTCTGCAATGACTATTGGGTATATTTCATATGGCCTTAAAGACTGGTGCGAAACTAATGATCCATCAGGCCAGTCATCGGCGGGGTACTCAGCCAACCTGCAGAACGATGGCCGAACGTCTTTGGTCCACTCCCTTTTTTCACGTCCTATCCTTATTTCTTGCCTTGTGCAACCACCTCTCTCATTGCATTCCTGTCCTTTGCGCTGGCCTTCCTTGCATTGGAAGAGGTCTGTGTATCCTCACGCTGCGGCTTTTGAACACTCTTACTGAATTCCCTATTAGACTCTACCTTCTATTGTCATGAAGAAGAAGCAAATGCACCAACTACGTGCAGCAGATGCTGAGGCGTCTTTAATCAGGCATTCTGATAATGTTAACTATGGTGCCGTCAGTGGTGAGGCCACAGAGGCTGCTCCGGTTGGGGTTTCACAATGTCCCGGTTCCGCGGCTGGCAGTCATAAATCCAGTTCCTTCACACTACGTCACCGCCCTTTACTTTTGATCTTCCTCAACTACACTTTCCTTTCGTTTGTTCAAATGGCCAATGCAGTCCTTGTTCCTCTGATGTATTCAACTCCAGTGGAATACGGAGGTCTGGGATTGCGTCCCTTTGCTATTGGTACTGTCCTCGGAACCTTTGGGATCATAAACACTATTTTCCAAGCGAAATTCTTGGGGAAGATGATACGGCGCTTCGGGTCACTAAGGTTATACAGGATCGGGATTCTATCGCCCTGTATCGCGTATGCAATGTATCCCGTAATGAAGTACGCCGCAGAAAGGGCCGGAGGTGTCGATAGATATGTGATCTTGTGCATTGTGATACATCTCGGCTCCCGGTCTCTGCTTATGATGGCTTTCGGTAAGCACTCAGCGACTGCACCCTTGTCGGGATAAACATCACCAACACTGACTTATGTGTAGGATCCATGCAAATTCTCATCGTTCAGTCCGTCCCAGAAGGAGGGTCGCTTAACACTGCCAACAACTTCGTTCAGATGCTAGCATCAGGAGTGCGAACGATCGCGCCTACTCTTGCCTCCTCTCTGTTCTCGATATCGTTGCAAAGAAATCTCGCCAACGGCAATCTGGTCTACTATCTACTTTTCGGAACGAGCTTGCTGAGTGTACGCCTAGCTTGGCTTTTATGTGATCCCCCAGAGATAAAGGAGAAAAGCACATTAGAGAGTGAAGATATGAACACAACATAACCCGGAGGATATAATTTCCTGGCGGTAGGTGTCACCATTATATTACTGCTGTGCTATATTGACTTCGAGGTCATTGCAGGCTAAAGGTTCGAGTTCCATATTCGTCGCAGATGTGGGCCCAATGGATAAAAATTATCATCGAGTCTTTGTTGCATGAAATCTCCCTCCTGCTTGCGACCAATTCATAATTGGCTTTCTTCCTTTAATATTTGAAGTGCCTTTTTCCTTGGTAATGTTTCCACATCACGAGATCGAAAGTTACTAGCAGTCTCTAGATACAAGTCGACATACCGTATCTACACCAAATCCAAATTTTCATTCATGCATAGCCGCTGCCGAAGTGGTGGAGAATTCTAGATGGGAATGAGCCCAGCAAAATTAACATGACAAGAATCCGCTTGAGGAGTATTGGTATATGCATGCCAACTTGGATACTTCTTGGACAGTGCTGTCGCTGTCAACGACGTGTAAAAAGGGATTCGTGTGCAGTGAAATTATTATCCTGCATTTAAGCGACGGCAACTCTATCCTACATTTACAAACTTTAATTTCGCTTGGTAAGAATAGCATATACTGCTCATGACGTCCTAGATTCACATGGTTAATGAAGATTTGATTGACAGGAAAATAAATCTGTTGCATACATTTCTTTGTGCTGATGACGCCATACGGTAATTTTCCGTGAGGGTCTCATGCCTCAGTTAAGTATATGAATTTCGCGATATTTTTGTTGTCTTATCGGTGAAACGCATGTTTTCGCGACAGAACTCTGTTCTCACTTTGGAAAGGTCAAGTTTGATGCCTGCTCTGATGTCGATATGGTAACAATACAACAGGACAGAGTACAGGACTCACGGGTGTTGAGATAAGAAAAGGAGCCACTGATGCGTATACATGTGATGTCGAAGATATCATCAAGCACAGGAGTCTTTCATACTGATTAGGACCCAGAATAGGCGTTGCCATGAGGTAGGGATCCAACGACGATAAGATGCAGATATCTGGAGTCGGTAAGGGCAGGGATTGTAATAAGGATGTTTAAATTGAAATGCACATTGCTGTGCTGGCCGGTGACTTCCAAAGATTCAGTGATCAGACGTGTGAACTCATTCTCCTATTGGCTCTGTGTATAAGAGTTATCATTGTGATTGCACAAGGAAATTTGAACCGTTGCTGAGCATTGCCCGATATGTGACGTAAAACCCAGCTTGGTTGTGTTGAAGATCATTACAAGTTCATAGCCGCCTTGACTATGTTATCAGTGCACTTACATTTATGGATCAGTTCATCTCTCGCCTTTCTAATGTGATTCGTATGTTAGGTAACGCTCGTATCGATGTATAACAACCAATCCTCTATCGTGGACTGTCGAAAGTCAACAGCCAAACAACGGCGAGAATAGTAGGCCGATGGGTATATCACCAAATCCATCCTGAACAAGAAGCAATCCCGCAATACCTTGAATAGGCATCCAAGTGAAACGAATCAGTTCGGCCGTTCAACGTCGAAACATCTCCTCTCAGTCCCATCAAATGAACCCCGTATGTCGTCCCTCTAAGCGCAACCATGTGTCTTGAGCATATTCAGCTCTGCACTCGTCGATACATCCCACACTCAGTCATGTCAGACGAGCTAGACACAACCCACATGCC
>Ga0307507_10006375_pt1 | contig 18178 bp, 23 predicted proteins | sample 7_EM_MG_FD_207223 | JGI IMG/M metagenome (GOLD analysis project Ga0307507, IMG submission 207223) | Populus trichocarpa ectomycorrhiza microbial communities from riparian zone in the Pacific Northwest, United States - 7_EM | ecosystem: Host-associated > Plants > Roots > Unclassified | place... | reverse complement strand
CTTCTCTGTCTATGAAGTCTTCTGTTGCTTCTGAGTCGATCATGGCGTTGATAGTGACTGACTCTTTTTCGCCGTGTAGTTGTATTTTGACCAGGATATGGTCCTTGGCGTTATCGAGTGTTTCCGTGTAGTTGAGTGCCGCGTAGTAGTTTTCCATGATGGTGGGTTTTCGTTCGGGTCTGTCCCTCAGACCATCTCTTACGGGGGACATTCGTCGTTTCCTGACTGTTCGGGTTCTTGTTCGACCTCCATTTCCCTAATCTTTGGTCTGGCTTGCCACGGGGCAGTTTTCTTCGCGGGTTGCCAGCTCCTGGCTTGTACATTGAATGGTTTGGGTTCGTCTTTTTTCGGGCAACTCATGGCTAAGTGTCCAGGCTGTGCGCATTTGAGACATAGTTGTTCTCGCATTCTTCTATGGAATTCTTCCCTTGAGATATTGAATCTTGGTCGTTTTCGAGTAACATCCAATTCCATCGGGTCACCGTAGTTCTGATTGCCATTATTTGAGGGTCGGTATGTCCCATCTGGGTTTCGTGGTGTGATCGTTTCTCGTTGGGCGTTTTTTGGTGATCCTTGGATATGCCTGACCGCTGCTAACTTGGTCTCCTTCCTGATTGCCCATTGGGCTAGGGTTTCGAGGTCCTCGTATTCTTCGCTGCTAGCTCCCCAGGCGTTCTGCAATTCTGCGATCATTCCTCCTAGGAGTAGTTCTCCTCCTGTTGAGTCATCCAATTCGGCTTCGCTAGCCACTAGGCGGAATTCGTTCCAGTATTCAGTAACTGATCGTTTGCCTTGTTTCATGTTCTTCAATCTGATCCTTGCCTCTCCTTTGGCGTCGATCACACCAAATTGTCTTTGTAATTCCGCCTTGAACCCTGCCCAATTGTCCCATGCTGGAGTGATTCGTTCTTCTGCGTAGGGTGTGATCCAGGTTCCTGCATCGTCCCTGAGGAGGCTTGTCGCATAGAAGATTTTTTCCTCATCGTGGCCGCTTTGCCACCCTACTGTCCTGTAGTACACTATGAGTTGGGCTAGGCATCCTCGTTGTTTGTGTCGTTCTCCTCGGTACATCTCAGGCTCTTTGGCTTTGGGTTTCCTGGTCCCTCCGCTTAGGGATGTGATGATTTGTCTCATCTGTTCCGGGCTCATGATCGGGGTTGTGTTCGAGGATGTAGCTCCTCCTTGTTCCGCTGTAGCCGTCATCGTGTTTCGTCGTGTCCTTCCTGGCTCTTCGGTTTCTTCTGATCCAATCGGTGATGGTGGCTCTGGTGTTGTAGGGCTTGGTGCCCTCTCTTCCGTCAAGGCCCTGTCAAGTCCTTCTTCTACTGAAGTTAGGTCGAGATTTTCCGCTAGGGGGTCGATATCGTTTTCATTGTTGGTCTCCGTTTTGTCTGTTTGTTAGGTGCTGCTGGTTGACGCAACCAAATGTTACAATCCTCTCTTCCCCGGGTGATACTTGCAGCAGGTAACCGATAGTCTACTAACGATCACTTCTCTCGCTCTTCGATATCCGTTGCGATAGCTAAGTCCTTTAACTCCTATCTAGCAACGTCGATCGTTAGGCTCATATAAGACTGTCGGGTCTTAGTTCGTGGAAGTATAATAAAGATTGTTTGATTGAAAGTATAGTATATAACAGTACTTAGATGGTTGCGTGAAGAACCCAAATCTCCTGCCCCGAGGGTGCCCTTATATAGGGGTTCTTCCCTCAACCCTAACCCTGCGTGACTCATACTCTCGCGTCACGCGACTCATGACTCATAGTGAGTCATAGTGTGAAATCCATCAGCTGACTCGTCCGAGTCCACTGCGCCTTATCTCGCAACCAATCAAAACAAGTCATGTGCCCTAACGGGGTCACATGCGCAAAACCCATGACTCATAACTATGAGTCATGTGCGAAATACATAAACCACATGACCACAATCGTGCGTCATGTCAAATATCAACCAATAACAATAAACCAATAACACGCTATTGCGTCGTCTTGTGAAAACCTATGAGTCAACTGATCTCATAGTGTAAAAGATAACAAAGCGATGACTAATAACTATTAGTCATGTGAGAGTCTGCCTTGCTTAGTCACCGTTTGTGACAACACCCCTACAGAGTCCAATACCCTATAGGTTGATACTCTCACCCACCACCTCAACCAGTCCTTCCCCGTCGGGGACAATCTCTTGCTCACATTTACCAAGGCACCAACCACTGTACAGTTGGCAATTCACTCGATCCCAACCCACATCCTCCCCGATGACGACGACCAACTCTTCGACTTCATCAAAAAATCCCTCCACAATGTAAAATAGGTCACGATTGGCGCAGCCCGGTATCTTAACGAGAGCCGAGCTGTTAGGCTCACAAAGCAGACCTCTTCGGTGGTCCTCTCTGTTAACTCCGACGACCTTCCCCTCCTCCTCCCTTCCCTCTTCCTCTTCTCAAAGCGGCTCAGACGACGCTGGCTAACCCCTACACCCAATGCACCAACTGCTACCCATTCGGACACACCCATGCCAGATGCACCCAGAAGCACCCCACCTGCCCCTACCATGCGCTTCATCATACTCGTTCGTCTCACAGATACCAGAACCCCACCTGCCCAAAGGGAGGCCACTCGAGCGCCGTCCCCGACTGCTGCCCCACCTCCCTCTCCCACTACCCCAACTGTGGGGGCAACCATGATGCTTTCTCAAAGGAATGCCGGGCTAGACCAGTCACCCCTCCTCAACCCGAGGCCCCCCCACCTTCTGACAAGAAACTAACTGACACCTTCTCCGACAGTGAGGAAGCCATGCATGTGGGCGACGATGGCCAACAAGCACCCGCTACTCCCAAAGCCCCTCCAACCCGGACCTTTGACCTTTCCACCCCCAGACCCCTCCGCCACTCCAGGACCGACCCCGCCCCCCCCAGCAGGCCCAAGCCAGCACCCACTGGCACTGGCCCAGGCCTGCCACCAGAAACTCCCTCTAACCCGCGGGTTCGTCCCAGTAATGATTAAAAACCTCTCTTTCACCCCACGCCAAGGACTGGCTCCGGCGAACTCACTCACCCTCGTTCAACACAACAGCCTGGGTAGCTGGGATGTGTTTCTCTCCTTGTTTTCTTCTTTTACAGAAGGCTCCCCTGTTGATATTGTTTTATTACAAGACCCCCCGTCCTCCAAAGGGTTTCTTCCTAGTTTTTGTGGTTTTAAATCCTTTGCTCCCCCCATTGCAAGGCACAGAGTGGCCTGCTATGTATCCCAGAAAGTTTTGCAGTGCTTTGCAATACTTCCTTGTTTTCCCCTGGAGACAGAAGACTTCATGGCGCTGGATGTTTTCACGCAACGAGGTTGTTTTAGCTCGAGTTTTCCTCGCTTTAGGATTGGCAATTGGTATGCCAGACTGCTCCCCCCAGCCCCGCACTCAGTTTCCCCCGAGTGGTCCATTTTGGACGTCGACTACCCCTATCTGGTTGCAGGCGACTTCAACATCCACAACTCAGCAACCGACCCCTCCAGGCTCCTCTCCTCCGGGGAGGAAAGCGAGTCTGCCCCTTATTTTGACCAAGCCACGGATATAGGCTTCACCCTCCATAATACCCCTGGCATCTACACCCGATTTCCCTTCACGGGCACCCACAGGCCGAGCGCCATCTACATGGCCTTCGCCAACCGGTATATTTTTCCCGCCTTTCACTCATGAGACACGTCAACCCTCCCTTCCACGGGGTCTGACCATATCCCCATACTAACTTCCCTGCACCCTTCGTCCCCCCATAATGACTAACCCAGACCGCGCTGGCAAGACGCCGACTGGCCAAACCTGACCAACAGGCTCAAAGACTGGCAAATCCCACCCCCTCCGAGGCCCCCTCCCCCAACCAACTCAACCAATGGTTCTCCACCGCTCTCGCCGCCCTCACAACAACAATAGAGGCCACGGCACCCCGCTCCCGCCCCTCCCAAAGGTCTAAGCCTTGGTGGACCCCCCTTCTCACCGCCCTTCGCAAGGAATTCACGAAGGCCACCCGCACCTCCAAGAAAAGCCAAACTCCCGACGCCTTCCTCACCGCGAAACTGTCCAAGCTCGGCTACTTCAAAGCCATCAAGAAGGCTAAAGCCTTGTACTGGGCTGACTTCCTCGCCAAGACCTCACCGAACAACATCTAGACGGCCAAACAACTAGTCGCCCCCAGAAAAACCCCCAGATTCTGCTCTTTTCCTGACGCCACAGACCCGGTCTCCATCAACCGAGCGCTACTGGATCATTTCTTCCCCTCCAAAGACACCCTACCGTGCAAAAGTCAGCTAAAGAAGAACCCCTCCGCCATCCCCCTATCCAAAGACAAAATAACACATACCCTCTCGAAGTCCTTCCCCTCCTCGGCCCCCGGCCCCGACGGGATCCCCTACTCCGTATGGAAAAAGGTCAACCTCATCAACCCGACGATCATCTTGGACCTCCTGTCCCCCTTGGTAGCCTTCGGATACCACCCGCCCTCACTAAAAACCGCCAACGGGGTTGTGTTGGACATGCCCGGCAAGGCCTCCTACGACTCCCCTGCCTTCTTCCGCATCGTAGTTCTATTAAAAACCATATCGAAGATCCTCGAACGGGTAATGACGGTCAGATTGTCCGCCATCGCCAGATCCAAGGGCCTCCTTCATCCTAACCAATGCGACTCTCTTCCAGGCCTCAGCTCCTCCGACGCCAGCCTCACTCTCACCTATGAGGTTAGAACCCTCCAGAGACCCAGGCTCAAGGTCTCCACCCTCTTCCTAGATATCAAAGCTGGCTTCGACAACGTCGACGCCTCCACTCTCAGAACCAGGCTCTTGGCCTCCCAGATACCCTCCTATATTGTCGATTGGGTCTCCTCCTTTTTGTCAGAAAGGACCTGTACCCTGGTCTTCCAAGGCTCCCCCAACATCCACTCCCCGGTCTCGGTAGGCACCCCCCCAGGATCACCAATCTCCCCCCTTCTCTTCCTACTGTATGTCGCCCCCCTGCACATGGCAGTACCCGGCGGTCTCATGGTCTCCTACCTCAACAACTTCACGATTACAGTGGTCTCCCTCTCCTACAGGGGAAACATACACGGATTACAAAAACTATTCTCCACCATCGCCACAAGAGGCCGAGGCATAGGCGTGTCCTTCTCGGTCTCGAAAATGGAACTCATCCACTAGCGGACCCCCAGCCAGAGGAGCCCCCCCTCAACGGCCCCCATTGAACTGGAAGGACAACTCTTCCACCCCTCCCGCATTCTCAGATGGCTGGGGTACTGGTTCACCCCCGCTCTCACCACCACCTACCACTTCAGACATAGGCTCTCCCTGGCCCAAGCTGTCTTCTCCTTCGTCAAGCACCTGTCCTCCCCAGGGGCGGGTATTAGACCCTTCTTGTGCCATTGCATCGCCAATGGCCTCCTCCTTCCGATACTTACCTACGGGGCCGATCTTCTCACCCCGAACCCCTCAGCTCTCAGAGGTATCAACAGCTTCTGGCATAGGGTCCAGAGATGGACGACAAACAGCTTCTTTTCCACCCCCACCTCCATCCTGTCCCGGGAAGCATGCCTTCCCCCCATAATCTCCTACTGCGGATACAGAAGACAGCTGGCGGCCCTCAGGCTCGCCTGCGCCCCCCCCAACCGGCGACCACGCCTCAGCCAGACTACCTCCATCCTTCCCCTCCCTCTACGTCTTTAGAGCCCAAGACTTGTCCAGACACCTCACATGAGGCCTCTCATCGGTCTATCTCCCCCTTAGCTGGTGAACAGAAGTCCCCTCGCCTCCACTGAGAAAGCACCTCCCAGTCGACGCCTTAGCTCACCTCACCCTCCCCCTGCAGGAAGGCCTCACACGCCTCGCCCTAGTTTTACACACCCCTCCTCCACCCGGGACAGAGATCCCTCCCCCCGAGCTCATGAGAGAGACCTACCGGGCTCTCAGAAACCGCGCTAGATACATGCTCCTCCAAGACTGGGCCGGCGATGCACCCACCCCCCGTACTACGAACACCCCCCCTCCCTCTCCCCACACCCCTTTATGGGTTTGGGGAAGTTTTTGGCAGGAAGAATCCACCAGATGCCAGCAGGAAAAAGCTACCTGGCCGCCCACCCCTCCTGGTTCGACGATGACCCCGACACAACCTGCCCGCGATGTGGAACCGGACCAGAGTCCTTCCAGCACGCCATACTCACTTACCCTTCCCAGTCGGGAGCTAGGAACCTTTTACTGAAAGAGGTCTCCTCCCTCGGGTACGACGCCACACTTTGGACCGAACTCAGCCTCATACAAGCTCTTGGCGAGTACATCTCCAACACAAAAACCGGCTCCCCGCCGGACATGACCTTTGACCTCCTCCCATACCCCTCCCTGCCCTCCCCTATCCCCGACCTAAAAAACAGACTTTCCCCCTGTAAGAGTTTTTCAGCAGCACCGGTTTGTTTGTATACTCCCTTACGTATATCTTTCCTTGCAAAAAACATGAGAACTGGTTCATGTTGAGTTTCCTTTTATAATATTTCATGTTTGATTTAAGTAGGCAAATGGTTTCGGCCTATTGTACTTTCAGTCACTGAGGTGAATTTGAGGATATTGGGTTTCTTTTGTTGTTTGTTTTGATTTATAGGTTTTGTTCTTTCCATAGCTAGCGCTGCATGAAGCTTCTTGTATCTAATAACAATGAACACATGATATATATAAAAATAAAAAAAATAAAAAAAGGCTTGGGATTCAGGTTCTTCATGCAACCCTCTCAGTTCTTTCATACGCTTTACTTTCAATATAAGATCTTTTATCTATCACACGTTCAGGATTAAAGACACGACTGTCTTACAAGAGCCTAGCGATCAACGTTGCTAGATAGGAGTTAGGGAACTTAGCTATCGCAACAACTATCGGGCTGAGAGAACTGATCATTAGCACACTAGCGGTTACCTGTTGCAAGTATCACCCAGAGAACAGAGGATTGTAACAGAAACCCAAAAACACTTCACTTTTTTTTCTACCCCCTCTCTGCAAATCAGTCTATACACTAAATTCCAGTTGTATATCTAGCATGCCTAACATTTAGTTTACTATTAATATCTATTTGTAGAGTTATTCAAGACGAATTATAGTTATTAATCTATTGAGTTGGACAAATAGTTTAATTACAAATTTTTACAACAATTAAAATGTAGGTACCAGAACTGTAAGAATTCAATGCAGGTTTCTCTTTACAATCTCAATTTTTGTAAAAAGAAAAGTTGCTTAGTAATATTGTTCATACTCACATATAAAAAACATCCCACCCAAGGAAGACATACTATAAGATATACAATTCTGTTAAGATTCTATGCAACTTCAAGTTATACTCATCTATGAGGTTGTAGAATTATTAGAAAAAGTTCTAACTGATTTTTCTGTACAATGTTACTCAGGATACATATCTGGCAGCTATTTCATTTATCATGTACTTTCCTAGTCACTCAATTTCCAATTTGAAAATGCTCAACTTCTATTACTACTTCTTGTCAGATCCTTTAGTGAAGTATTTTTTTGCTCCCAGAGAATTGAATTCTTTGAATGATAAGTTGTACAGCCTATAGCTTAATTTTATGATTCTAATATAGCTAAACACTTCAATACTTCTCTAGCTATTATACATTTTGTCCTCTTAGAAAACTGAACTCTTTTCCAATCTTGCAAGTAAAGGTTATAGTTATATCTAAGGTTATAAAATTATTAGACAAAGTTCTACCTTTCCCCTCTGTATAAAGCTACTCATAATATATATCTGGTAGGTATTTCATCCATGAATTACTTTTCTAGTGCCTCAGTTTTGAATTTGGGAATACCCTACTTCTATTACAACCCCTTGTGAGATTCGTTAGTGAAGTATTTTTTTACTCTATAAGAATTGAATTCTTTGAACTATAAGTAGTATAGTCTATATTTTAACTTTATCATCCTAATATAGCTAAACACTTTTATACTTTTCTGGTCATTATACTTTTCCTCCTCTTAAAAAACTGAACTCTCTTTCTATCTAGCAAGTAGAATCAAAAATATGTACACAATTTTTAAATATTTTTAAGATAAATTTTAATATCCTAAATGAGATTTTCATTGCTTTTGAGCAGACCTCTTAGAATAATAATCTTGATATCTTTTTCTTTTTTATAAATAATAACTTGTATTACTATATTTAGCACTTTGTCAGAGTCTTAATATACCCAATTGAATATAGTAAAATGTTGGTTTCTGACCAGCACTTTCTCAATTTAAAGACTTAATAGCAGTCTGCTTTCTCTTAGATAATTATTCAAATACAATTAATATACTCCTTCCATAGATTGGGTTTGATTTAGGCTCTGTAGTAAGCAAATATAAATGATTAGCTTTATTTGTAAATTGAAACCTAAATTTTTTCTTTTTTTTTTAGCAAATACTATAAGAAGTCAGAGTCAGAATCTTACCTTTCCTTTTTTTTTTTTTTAATTATCATTAATCAAAATTTTTCTGCTTTTTGAACTAATTTTTGACTGTATGCAAGCTTATATATTAGACTCTAAATAGTTGAAACTTGTGTATAAGAAATATAAGTTATCTGTTTTATGTTAACAATATTACCAGGACAAGGAAGTGAAAATATGTCATATCAGAGGTAACAAAAGGAAAGAAAGAAGAAATCAAGAGTTGGCAATTATTCTAAGCCCAAGTGCTAACCAAAGCTAATATTTAAAAGTATCCTGTATTTCTATAGTTAGTCACTACTTCAAAGCTCATTCTCTTGATAATTTATCTCAATAATAAACACTTACTAGTATGTAACTTATATTATTAGTAATATGTCTGTAATAAAAAAACAGGATTTATGCATGGGATAATTATGAATAAGAGGTGTAAAAGGGTAGTAGTAGATACAAAAGAAAAATCAAACAAAGAGAAAATCATGAAAAATAATTACAGGAAAAGGAAGAGGTGTAGTTGCAGCTGTAGTGAAAGGTTATAATACTGGAAGGTTGCAGAGGTGTAGTGGTGGAAGATTGTAACCAGCATTTAGAAGAAAGCCACACAAATTTTGCGGTATGATATAATAATATGCTGTGTTTGTGACCGCTATACTCGAGCACTTCAAGCGGGACTAACTGCCCGGGTAAACCCCATATGCGTTCTGCTTAGTGGGACTGTGCTTATCCTACACCCAGGGGGTTCGTAGATATGTATCGCAGTCTTATAAGTTAACCCAGAGCCCCCGAGATAGATTGATCGATGCAAATATAGCGCCCCATCACATTCCGTCGATCCTGTGACCTGATTTTGTGACCTCTCACGCATCGCGAATCGTAGATCACTTGCCTCTTCACGATGCCCCCACCAAACCGGACCAGAAACCAAACGGTATGATACAGTGCCATACCGTGCTGTGCATCCCGAACACAATCAAGCACAGTGCCATATCGAATTCGAGCAAATTACAGTACGAGTGCTCGAGTATATCAAGCTCCCCCTCCCCCCACCATACCCGGATACCACACACACCCTCCCCCCCACCAAATCCCTTAAAACTACCGCCAGATTTTCAAGAAACGCCGGCGAACCACCCAATGACCCACCACGCCTTCGGTCCTTTTTCCCCCTCCAGCCCATAAATTTACCGCCACAGCTAACACAGCCACAACCCAGTCAGAACCCTCCCTCCCTCCCTCCCTCCCTCCGATCCGATCTCTGATGCCCCTGCAACCCAACCCAACCTGTGCCCTGAGCCTGAACCTGACCACAAAACTAAAAAAGCAAAAACCGCACTCCAAATCGCCGGCCCACACCGGTCGCTCAACCCCATTCGATTCGATCCGGGTATTATTATTATTTATTTTTTCTTCAAGCCGCGCCTAAGTGTTGGGAATCGCGATGGAAGACGCATCGCGCATCGCATGTTTGACGGGTTGGAGGAGGAGGGCAGGGCGGGCAAGGCAGGGTAGGGTAAAACGCCATCGATGCGATGCGATGTGATGAGTTTTTTCTTTTCTTTTCCCTTTTGTTTGCCACGATGGGGTTGGAAAGGCGAAAGGAAAAGGAAAAGAAAGATGGAGATGAAGATGAAATTCAAGTTGAAAAGGAAAGTTTTCCTTGTCACATATTCTCACTCGCTGATAATACCATACAAGTACTACTATCGTGCCCCAGCAGGAGAGTAGGTAGAACACAGTATCACACGATGGGCGAAGCCATGCTCGGGTCCTCAATCCCTCATCCCACTCATCCCAACTGACCAAGCAGACTTCACCGACCCTCCCTCCCTCCCTCCACCCATCGAATCGATCGGGATCGGTTTTTGCTTTTTCTTTTTCTTTTTTTCCCCTTCATCCATACAGTGCTACAGCGGGTTTCGCAAATCATGTGGGTTCGGTAAGGGGGCTGGGCCGAAAAAGGGGGGCCCTTTCCAGCGATTGTCTAGATAGAAGGAAGGAGAGAAAAAAGGGCGCTGTGAGGAATATCTGTCCTCTCTTCTCTGACGTCTTTCCCTTTTTCTTCTTTCTTTCTTCGTACTTCCACGCTCATGCCCCCCCCCAGCTTGCTTGCTTGCTTTCTTGATTTTTGGTTGATACAAGTACTGTACCTCACGGACGGTCGAGTTTGTTTACTTTGACTTTACTGTACCTTTTCACGTTATAATCTTGGTTACTTTTCTTGACGTCGAGAGAGAAGGAGGGGATCCTTGTTCTCGGTCCTTTCCCGTTTTTGCTGTTGCTTTTATTTCCTGTTCCGAAAGAGCAAGACAAACAGGCGGGCAGACGGACAGTTACAGTATTCTAGAGCTGTCCTTTACTGCATTACCTATACAGTAAAAGCAAAAAAAGAAAGGAATTTTTTTCCTGGAGTTCTCTTCTCTCCTGGCTACGTAATATTTTACCCCGTGCTTTACACTGCACTATTACCACACTACGCTACACTACCGGTACATACACCATTACTGCGCCGGTCGATTACTACGATACTGTACTGCTCCTCCGGCATACACGTTTTCCATACTTATTATTCATGCCAGCGTCGACAACGCCCCCCCACACACGTACATAACGACGACAAGATCAACAATGGACAAACTCCCCCTAGAAACCGCCCGCCACATCGTCAGCTACCTTACAAAGCGCACAGACGTGGCCTCACTCCGCCTCGTCTCTAGGACCTTCGCAATCCTGGGTGCAGAACTCCTCTTCCACACCATCTCCTTCCACCCCTCTTACCCAAGCCTCTCCCGGCTCCGCGAGATCTCCCAGCACCCGCACTTGGCCCACAACATTCGCGAACTCGTTCTCGACCTGCCGCCCATCCGAGATTTGATTTGGGGGCCTTTCGTCCAGCATTTAGAGGCCGAGGGTATCGACATCTCCAGCAGCACGAAGAGGATACCGGAGGCATTCCGGTTACTCACGTACCATGTCGACCAGTACTCCAAGTTGCAAACTTCTGGGGACTTTGCAAGTATGCTGAGAGAGGCAGTGAGGGGGCTTCCCCGGTTGCGGGGTGTATTGATGAAGGAGAATAGCGAACGGGATTACTGGCTTAGTCAGAGCAGTCTTACGCTGGGGTGTAACGGGGGATTTAATTACCGGTATGAATTGCCTGTAGAGTTGCATGGCGATTCCGGTTCGAAGGATCATTATAGGGCTTTCGCCGCACTGGTGGACGCGGTGTACTACGCCGGGTGCAAGTTAGATACCTTTTACGTCGATGCGAAGGTCGACCCAAGGATGTTCTTTGATAATACAGTGAGGTTGGAGCGCGCTGCCGCTGTTTTCCAGAATTGCCGAGTGCTTGGGTTGAAGATGGATATTGAAGACTCCATGGTAGAACATCTGATCAAGACCCCACTGTTCAACGTTATCCTCCCCTCGAGTCCGAACTTACAAAGCCTCACACTACAATTCGGCATCTCCTGCGCAAGGGAAGCGATCCCACTATCCACAATCTTCGGTTCAAAGCATGTCTGGCCGCGCCTGCGAAAGGTTAGTTTCAGCTTCATTGACATGGAGGATCAGGAATTATATGCCTTTCTACTACGGCATAAGGGCACACTGCGGGAGCTTTCCTTTTCAATGTGCTCTCTGTACGCTGGTAGATGGGACGATGCGATGATGTTTTTGCGCCAGAATCTAGGCTTGGTAGCGTTGAGGCTTGATCCCTTATTTGAGCTTGCTGGCGAATTCGATTATCTTTGCGAGAGCGAGCTCAAGATGATGGAGGATTACGTGGTTAATGGTGGAAAGTGTTTACCGCCGAGAGAAGATTAGGGAGAGAGGCGATGGTGCGTTTGGAACGAGCCAATCCTTAATTATTAGACAAGAGCAAGAGTGGAAGAATGTGTCTGTGGAGGTATTTTGTAACAGTTGTACTTTATATTTCTTGATTTGTTTTCTAGGTATTTTCTCTGGTGATCACTTGGCTGTCTCGTTTTCCCTTCGTTTTTGTTTCCTTCCATATATCCGGGTTCGTGCATCTCTCCTTGATAGGCTTTTTCTTTGGTCAAGTTACTTGGTGTTGCCCTTGTGTTGTACCGTAGGACGCCATTTTTAGATAGACTAATGGTTGCTATGGATAACGTTAGCTACACTTAAAAGCCGTTCCACTTCCCCTCCCGGTGACTTGCCTCCTCTGACCTTTTAATCCACCATCACTCGCGCAGGTTTCCCCTAGGCATCCACTTCAGGAAGCTCGCCTTGATGCGTGGGATAAACCCACGAGGCATCAACGGAATATTCCTTTCACGGAACCAGTCTCATAGCCCCCTCCGCGCCTCATATCAAATATCACAACGTTCTTCTCCGTAACCGCCGCCACCATTTTACCCCTCCCAATAAAGCTCAACTTCATGAGGCCAGGCATAAATCCCAAAACCCAGGATTCTGCCTTCTTAAACCCAGCCGGTGGAAGATGCACCCTGGTTTGTCGGACCTTCTTGCCTGTCGTGTAAACTAGTTCGCCGAGGGGCATCGATTGACATTCACCACGAGGTGTAAAGTACGGGAGAGGTAGATACAATGAGCCTGGGAGCGAAGCTGAGATCGGGCTCGAAGGGGAGGGCAGCCCGTTCGCGTCCGAAGCTGGTGGGCTCACCTCTGTATGGTGGCGTCCAAAGTAGCCGGGGGTAGGTAATTTCTGGCGTAGATTCTCCATGTCCACCTTCCAAAACCATACCTCTCCATTATTGTATCCAGCACAAATCCCCATATTCCACCATTTCAGTCCATGCCCGAAGTAGCAATGCTCGTGCCATGGCGCAATAGCGATATGCGTGATCCTCGTGGCCTTTTCCGACATCCGGGGCGGGGGTATAAGACTATAACGAGCGTCTAGAACTTCAACACCCCCAATATCTAACGTTGGACTGGAAAGAGAACATATAATTATACCGTTTTTCGCAGTTACAAGAACGGTGCATGTTTCACTCTCTAAAGATATGTCCAGCCTGTGGCACATTTGCCGCACGGGGTCATCCCCAATCATTACCATTGCGGTATGCGAAAACGGCATGTTTGCCATCTTCAGGCTCTTCAACGGGCCCGGGTTCGGCACTACGACTTTGTGACACAATTTACCAACCCTCTCGCGTAGTGTCGATGGCTTTGGTTTTGGTATAACATGGCCACGGGGGAGTCGTAATGTTTGGTCGTGAGCCACTTCGGGATGGTGAAACATGGGGGCAGTCTGAGGGAGAGCCACATACGTCGTTGCATGTTGCTCAGACGAGGCCTGAGCAGCCCTTGTTACTGAAGCAAAGCTTCCGAGTATGGATCGTGGAGCCTGCCGTGAAAGGGTGTTCATTGATTCTCGAGGAAAGTTGCAGCTGTGGGAACCTCCGAGGGATCTGAATAGGGCTCGAAGCACCTTTTGCGAGATATTAGGTCTAGAATTGTTGCAAGAATTGCATCCAGGAATCCTATAGGGGCCCGTTCGGTAAGTGATCCCTGGACTTCTACAAAGTATCTCATAGGGGCTGTCCTCCAGATACAATTCGTTCCCGCTTCGGGTATGTCCAATTTGCAGTGGACAATCGAACGATACGCTCTCCTGGCTATTCAGGTACCTGACTCGTATCTTCATAATTCCTGGCTCTGATCCACCTGGCTCTATGTCCAATCCTAATATTGGTTGGTCCGGACACTTTTTCAACTCCATGGTGAGATATAACTCCCCAGGCCGCTCATCGACACCCCACATTGGAATCAAGCCACTATCCTCATGCCATCTCCCTGATCCTAAAATGTGTGGCCCGGATGGACGGTCAATGGGGGTGATCCCATGAACCCACAAAGTCCGTTGGACTTTGGAAGAACCTTCGATCGTTCTGGTGACCATTCCCATATAGCCTCCCGGATTCTTCGAAAAGTTGAGAAATTCTATCTCACGGGACGAGTACCCCGAGTCGATATGTGTATTCCTGAGGATCGTAGATAGGTTCAGGTCAGTCTTCCTGTAGCAAGCTCTGAACCTACTCCCTCCCCACTGATCAATAGCGAATGCAAAAACCAGCCTTAGGTCCCCAAGTTTCCATCTTTGCAGCTTTGATTCGGAGAATGACCGAATATTGCTTGGAAAATTCATAATGCGGAGGAAATACAAAATGAGTGGAGAGGAAAGTGATGCTCTAAACCAGCGCTTGCATACCAGTCGTGCAGAATCATATTCGCCAGGTGTTAGGTGCCAGTAGATCTCTTGTATTATTTCCAGCGGGAGATGCCTCGTTGGGGAGTTTGCTTCGGCATTTTGCAAAATACGGCTCTTGCAAGTGAGTTTGCGAATCGGGTCCCGGTCGCTCATACTGTCCACTTTGGGGGCTCGAGTAGTGTTCGTTTTGGTGTGCTAATCACTCCTTTCAAAGCAGGGAAAAGAGGAGGTTCTATCGACAGAATTGAGAAAAGGTTTGCTAGGAGAATTTGGAAGGAGGAGGGAGGGCAAGTACCGGTATGATAGGGTAGGTAATAGGTATTTTAGAGGTAAGCACATTTCCTATATAATAAGCGGCTCCGGTGGTTGGTTGCGTGTCACAATACCCTGTGCTCGAGCAAGGTAAACGCCGACCGCTCAACGGGAAAAGGCCTGAATGCGGTCCTTGCTCATCTCGCATCTGAAGATATTGCTTTTTCTGAGAGCCTCCATCCCGCTGTTGGTAAGATAACTACGGCCCAGTAACTGGGGTTGGATTTGAGGAATACACGGTAGCCCTCGTCCTACATTTATATTGCCCAATCCTGACTACAACAGACGAGAATTGCTCTTGGAGTAATAAGTCTTGAGCAGATTTTGGTATTATTATACTCAAGTGTTTGCTGGTTATCCATTTTACTGCTCATTCTCAAGCAGAAGGCAACAGCACAGGTTTGCTACGGTATCACATTAACCTTCTACAGCCTTCACATCAGATCACTCACGGCTTAGGCAACAGCCAAACAACAACCTCCCCTTAGCGAGAGAGGTCGAATTCGGTACTGGTACAGGACCAACATCTCGGCATTTCCCCACATCCCCTCAAGGCAACATTTCTAAAGACTCCGTCTAGAAGAAGAAAAAAAGACACAGTATTGATAGGCTGCCAGCGAAGTGAGAAAAGTGGATGCCGTGCACACGTGGATATCCGGAAGCTCCCGATTTACTCGAGTACCAGGTCCGGACTTCAGATGATCGCCAGCCTTGCAGAGTTCGAGGTGCACTGCTCAGGAGGTGGTGGGTGACTCATTTCGGACTTCGTGGCGAATCTGGGGCTGGTGCCTAAAGTGTTTCCGCCTTGAAACCGGACGTGAGGGAAACTCGATTCTCGCTTCAAGTCCTCCATGCAGCTCTGATCTGTGGTTGAAGCCCTTGGCAATCTGTCGTGACAGTGCGATTGTGGACTGTGGGGGGATCTTGGGTGAGGAGAAAAGCTCACTGCAAGACATCATCTGTTTTCGATCGCCCTGTTGACCGGGAGTGCTCTCCTCGTATGATCTTACCGGTATATAAGCACCGGTACCGGCATAACGATATTTGTGCCTAGCTAGTTTAGAAGTGGGGTTGGGGTTTCCATGGTGGAGCGGGAGCGGGGGTGAAAGAGGGCAGCATGGGATGGTGGGCTTGCTCGCGGTAAGCAAATTTCGTTCTCAGGTCATACCGGCACTGTGTACGAGCATTTCTTATAAATAAATAGTTCTGGAGCGCACCGAGCTACACGGTTACCTTAAGCTTCAGTCCCAAAAGGAACAGAAGGCTGAAGGCTCCTAAAAAGCCCTTCCTCTACTTGGCAAAGGCTGGGTGGAGGAACGAGCAGGTTGAACCGTGGTACTTAGCGGGGGTGTCTGTAATAAACTATCGGTAGAACATTGAGAAGGATAAAGTGGGAGTGAAAGAGAGGAGAGAGGAGTTCCTTCAGGGTAACTGATTTTGACAGTAGACTCTGTGGGGCCTCTTTCTGTAAAGGGAGGGTAACTACGCTAAATTTACATTTTTAGAGAGCTTTGCTTCGCCGAGTCAGGTCATTGGGAGCCGTCGGCAACAAATTGACCTCCGATACCTCCACAGACATTTCGAACGAAAACCACACGACAACCCACGCTAAAGAAACAAATTATGGCATCCCCAACTTCGACTGTGAATACTGGTACTCCATCTAGCACGTAATTATTCCCCATCCTTTCCTCGCATTCTAGGCAGTCCCTCAACTAACCAATGCCGTTTGACCTCCAGAGTCTATGTATACTCCCCACTGCTCACTCTCCTATCCCACGTACCCCACTATTAACAGACACAGATCCGCAACCTCGAAGAATCTGTAAAGATTCCACTGCTCAAGCAATCCCTAGAAGCCATCTTCTCTCAATATGGAACCATAATCGACCTCGTCGCGAAGAAGAACTTGAAAGCCAAGGGACAAGCTTTCGTCGTCTTCGACAGCCCCCAAGCAGCTGAGCAGGCCATCAAGGAAGTCCAAGCATTCCCTCTCTTCGATAAACCTATGGTTCTAGCTTTTGCAAAGTCCCGAAGCGATGCGACCGTCAAGCGAGAAGCCGGCGAAGACAGCCAGGAGTTTGAAGCCCATAAACGCCGGAGACTTGCAGAGCGGGGTCCGTTCTTGCACCCTGCCCTTCTAACGGCTTATTATGGGGTCATACGACGCTAATAACTAATGTGTGTAAATACAGAACGAAAACAAGCATTAGCAGCTCTAGAATCCCAGCGCCATGCATCCACCGCGGCGGCTCCCCAAGCAGATGCTGTGAAGGCTACTAAGAAGTCCGGCGGTCTCAAGTCCACGGCACCGGCGGCGGCCCCACAAATTCCCGACGAGTACCTTCCACCCAACAGTACGTTGTTTTTACAAAATCTACCGGACGAGACGGACTTAGATACCCTTACTTCGCTGTTTGGACGGTTTGATGGGTTCAAGGAGGTCCGTATGGTTCCCGGAAGAAAGGGCATTGCGTTTGTGGAGTTTGAGCAACTGGAAGGTGCTATTGGGGCAAAGGAGGGAATTGGGGGAATGACCTTAGGGGACAAGGTTGTGAAGGTTACGTATCAAAGACAGTAGTGGTGGTGGTGATGTAGTATATATCAATGCCCAGTCGTTTTAAATAATTATTTTTTTCTTCTAGCTCAATAGAGTCGATATCTTTACGGCGTGGGTTATGGGGAAATGTCAGGTGTAATCAATGATTTCCTACACCCCTCCAATAAATTCTCCCCCGTCAAACAAACCCCCGAAGGACTTCAACTGATATCTGAACACATTACACAAAGATTCCCCCATCTCCCTTGTAAAGACCCGCGACCCCCGAATCGAAAATCTTGGGAGAAGAGGCGTAGATTAGTACGGGATGAGAAAAGACCCACCACCTCTCACTCATTCATTTCACCCTATCATCCTAGAAATACTATCCTCCTCCCCCTCGGTATCCTCAATCGCATCCTGCTGGGCAATACACTTCAACAACCCCCTCTTACTACTCTCATGCATCTCACCAGCAATCAACAGCTCATCAAGGATATAATATGCCTTCTGAAAATTAAATATAATGTCCAGCTCGCACACATTTCCATAGTACTTGTCCATCTGTTCGACGTAGCGGTGTACGATCTCCAGCGTGATGAGTTCGTTGTCGGAGCTGTCGATTCCCGCGACGAAGAAGAGGGAAGCATAGCGGCGGTATACTACTTTTGTGTCTAGAACGT
>Ga0307507_10006374_pt1 | contig 18178 bp, 15 predicted proteins | sample 7_EM_MG_FD_207223 | JGI IMG/M metagenome (GOLD analysis project Ga0307507, IMG submission 207223) | Populus trichocarpa ectomycorrhiza microbial communities from riparian zone in the Pacific Northwest, United States - 7_EM | ecosystem: Host-associated > Plants > Roots > Unclassified | place... | reverse complement strand
CTGTGGTCCCTCCCATAGTGCTGGAAAGCGCGGTGGAGAGAAATTGAAATTAGTAGGAGTGAACAGCGAGTTTGTGGGAGTTGTTGGGCGTTGTGGTCGACGGACGCGAATAGAATCTTTTGTTTGCGTGTTTTTCTCGGTAGGGGGCACTGGTGCAGCGGGTGATGGTGATTCCTCAGGACTACTGTGTTTTCTTCTTTTCTTTCTTGCCTTTGGTGGCCTTGGTCTTAGGATTCGATCGCTGGATTCCATTCCGTTCTCCGTATAGGCTTTGGTTGAGCTAGTCATGGTATCTACTAGCACTCGAACACTCGTACGGATGCCTAGCGTGGATGTAGTTGAGGAGGGAAAGAAGAAGAGGAGGGTTGGGGAGATGACGGAGGTTGAGGAGGAAGCAAAGTTGGTGAGAGGGGGTTTGATCGCGCCGTTAGGCCCGAGGGCTATTTGCGGTGGATTGATGAGAGTGGTTGGAAGGGAGTCGGTGTTTAAGGATGCTGACCCGAGGTTAGTTGCCGGTGGTGGCTCTTCGTCTTCTGCTGCTGTTGGGTTATCCCGGCGGCCGGATGCCAGGCGCCAAAGTCCTGGAGAGGGTGGGGGTTATCAGCTGAGGCCGAGGGTTGGTGTATACGGGTATGGGAGTAGGGGCAGAGTGTGTCGGGGGAGAGGGGTTTAAATTGTTTTCCTCGCGGTTATGGTAGTATCGACACATTGTCTGTTGGTATTACTGTGGGCGCGAGAGGGGTTGATCTGTTTGTTGTTTTTGTTTGGTGTTTTTTTTTGGAGGTTTGTTTGTTTGGTTTTGGGACTATTAGGCTCGTGCACACCCATACCGGGGAGGTCTATATAACCGAGCCGCTAGAATGGTGAGGGGGCTGGATCAGGGTGTTGGTTAGGTGTGCGGGCTGGTCCAAGAGGTACGGGGGTTGAAGGGTAAACATCCTATGTGGATATAAAAAACCCGTAGTGTATTAGATAGCTGGTAGTTAGCTAATAAATGCCGCAAAGTTTAAAAAATAAAATGAAATAAAATAGTATCGTACTGCAAGGGTTCGGCATCAGAACCCTAATCCTATTTATCCCGTGATCAACCCCCGCACAAGGGTGGTACTCCGGAGGGGGTGAGTTTCGCACACTATCCGCTAGCCTTGATAACACCCTTCCCCCCCCCCCCTGACTACCTGGAGAACAAAGAGCAGCGGAATTCAAGAAAGCTAAAACCAAAATCAAAATGTACATCCATGGTTTATACGTCCACCCGGTCAAGTCGCTTCGCCCAATTTCGGTACAATCCGCCAAGATAACGGCCATCGGGCTAGAGCACGATCGGGTATTTCTGTTACAGAAGCAGGACGGGGACGCCTACAAGTTAATAACGGTTGCACACTTCCCACGGTTGTCCTTATTCCATACTTCCTTTGGGGGGGAGGGCGAGAACATACTGATAGTCAGGTACTCCCCACCCAAGGGAGAGAGCAAGGAATTGCCTATTCCCCTCCGACCGGATACATCTCGGCTGGTGACTCGGGAGATAGTAATGCATAGTTCAGCGTGCATGGGCTACGATATGGGAGATGGGTTTTCGGAGTTTTTTTCGGCTTGTCTTGGGTTTCCGACGAGGTTAGTGTATCTGGGTTCGTCGCGCCGACCTGTCATAGGAAACATTGCGCCTATGGAGCAGCCAGGTGCAAATAGCTGCTCCCTGTTGGGAAGGAAGAAGGTTGAAATATCGTTCGCTGATTGCGCACCGATGATGATCGCCAATATGGCTTCTCTTAAGTGTGTAAATGATATGATTGGGGAAGAAATGGATGTTACTAAATTTCGTCCAAATATGGTGGTCGCAAGTGAGGATGGGGAGGAGGTAGCTCGGTGGGAGGAGGATTTTTGGGGAGAGCTGCTTGTGGGTCATGACAAGAGGATTAGCTTGACAGGGAATTGTGCGAGGTGTACTAGTATTAACGTCCGCTGTTCCTTCATCATATATTTCACAAGCATTCCGCTCATCTGGAATTAAATAGGTCGATTATGCTACCGGTGGGATAGTCCCTGCGGACAAGCAACCCCTTAAAAAGTTGATGAAAGATAGAAGAGTCGATCCGGGAATGAAGTACAGTCCGGTGTTTGGACGATACGGGATATTCCTAGGTAAACACGATTTTATTCTAGAGGGTTCGCTCAGATACGATTCGCTAACACGATAGATAGACATTCCGGCCTCTGGCGCCTACTTCAGTGTGGGGGAGAAAGTGGTTGTGTCGAAAATAAATTCCCAGAGATCGGAGCTATGTATATCTACCCGTGATGATTGAGGAATAGTTTCCCTCTGCTGACAAGAGACAGATTGGCCCGGGATCTCGACGGGGACAAGGCGGGTATAACCCTATGCGGCTCTATAGAAAGGGTGTGATTGATAGTTTGTAGTTTGGAGTTGGGCCAACCTTATTGTATGGTTCCTGTACATGGGGCGTCATCGGCCGGGCATGTTCCGAGTTTGTTATAGCCATGTGCTCTCACTCGAGAATGAACTATGCGTTTTTGAATTTACTCTGAATGGAATTTGATTCCAAGTCTAAACTGCTTTCATTTGTACCTCTCGCTTAACCCGCCTTAGGGGAACATAAAAGAGACATGAGGGGGAGGGGGGGGGCATAGCAAAACTAATATCACAAAGTAATGTCTCCCACAAACACGCCCAGCTACACACTTCACCGGAGTCTCCCCAACAGCTACCCACCACTCGTATCCTCACCCCGCAATCGCTCTAGTACTGCTTTGTAAATTAGTCTTAAATAGCATCTCAGAAAAGTTCAGGAAAGGGAACCTACAGTATTCGAACCGTGGGCACTACTTATTGAGAGTTGCTCCGGACACGATCCGCGAAACTGAGGAGATCCTCCTTGGAGAAGGTAAAATTACCTTCTCCACAGCGTACTTGTGGCTTAAAAAGCATTGTTTTTGTAAAATCGATAGCGAAGCTTCTCCTAGTGACTCCTTTTGAAGAGATTCGAACCTTTTCACCAATGATTTCGGCTTCTTCTGTGATGGTTGGGGGGAATATTGAGGAGTCAGATGGATCGGCCACGTCAGACAATTCCCATTTCTCAAAATGGAAGTTTCTCTCCGGTACAGAAACAGAAATCACGATAACAGTTTTAACGTCTCCGGCCGAGGTCTCCAACCACCACTGCGCGTCGACTTGGAGGCGTGATAGAGACTCGGCAACTCCGCATTCGACGACCAGGGTTGGCCAATTGTTCGTACGGCGTGAACTAGGTTTAAATGCGGAATCCGCCTCCTTTGCACTCCCTGGCCCCCAAAACCCAGTACCGCCCATAGGCACAAGTTCTCGATCCAGGCCCATTTCAAAAAGCTTTTGTTCGAAGGATCGGACAAATACTCGGTGGGCTAATTCGTGGACAATACTAACCCTAAATTTGATGATTAGGATTCTCGCACCACCAATATACATGAAACGGAGTCCTTTGAAATGTGTGTTGCGGATATCGTTTATCTCCTCAAATGCCTGTGGAGTGACAGGGCTAAAAACAACGTACTGAGCTGCTCCGTTGAATTCAAATCCGTCAATTCGCTTCGCCATGACTCTCGTGAACGAGCGGGGACCACGATATGGGAGATGATCAACGCCGGTCAACCCATCTCTGAGATAATTTACCGTTTTGGACGGAGCAGACTGTGCCAGCGTTTGGAAGGTGGGTGGAGCAACGTCAACACTGGTATGATAGCGGGGCATCGTAGCAATCGTTGGGGTAAGATAGAGAAGAAAAGGGTGTAGCTTTGGTGGTGCGCCGGTGCCAAAGAACAGCCTGCGTGAGGATGGCGGGATGGAAATTGGATGGATTTTTGTCGGTTCACCAGTTTAATTGAATCCAGTTGGTGTGCGATGGGGAGTTGGCTCTTGTGACTTGCGGTTTTCAAAAGTATCAGGATGCCTTGGCGCCAAGATGTTCTAATCTACACCTGAATTCTCCCATCTTAGCGCAAAGGCATCCGGACACCTTTTCAAACCGCAAGTATAGTTGGGCTTGCACCCTCTAGAATTTCCTCTCTGGTCGGTAGCCCGGCCCCTAGAACCTCTGGGTAAAAGATGGAGCCCCATCGACCTAGTTCCCTTCCCCTTAGGTTTACTAATTTTGTGGATCCTGGAGCAGTATTCCCGGTCCCAACCATCTTCGGTGTCGGAATTAGCATCAGCAATGTTCTCTGGTGAGCGCAAAATTACACATTTAGAACTAGGCCTGGTGCCGAGGTGACCTAGATGGGCACTACCGCCGCGCGGGTCTGTTCTACTGTGGCGATAAGGTGGGATTCTTGCGGAGTATAATGGGTACGAGTTGTGGTTTTTCTCAGCCAGACAAGGCAGTGTATTGTACTGTACGCAGTAAGCACACCCTTGTCCAAGCCCTCTACTTTCCCCTTTGTTCTCCGGCTCCTCCCTCACCTTAACTACACTAACGTTCTCTCTCGCATCTGGCTCCACCTTATTGCCTCCCTTTCAAGTGCTGGGGTAAGCTTTACATTTCCACTGTCCGCAATCTATCTAGTAGTTTTAGGCTTCTTTATTTTCCTCTCGAGCCCAATTTTACCCTCTCCCTTGAATGAACTACCCCCCAAACCCTCTCCATAATCTCACTCTCTTGTTTTTTCAGCGCGACTGCTCACGGTATTCAGCTCTAGGATTAATTCCCGCAAGCGCGACAAGAAGTGGAGGCTTTTAGCAGCGATCTCGGGCACTCGTTCTGCTTTTGTTGCCTTACAAGACGTAGTTCGTCAATGATTTTTCTGCTAGGCAGGATTTGTGCTTTTGGGTAGCAAATCTTCGGCTGGTGGATGAAGCACAAACAATCGTGTCACCCCTCGCCCTAGCCATTCCCGCTTCTTTGATTGAGGAAGATTCCAAGATCTCGTGTTAACCCTCTATAACTATCACCACTACTCAGAGCGCTCTGGAAAAAAGATATCTGATCGCCGGCGGTACGATCGAGTGACATTATATGATCGTATAATATAGTTTCTCAACACCTGAGGCAAACCCAAAGACACCCCTCGATAAAAAGCCCACCAAAACAGGCTCCCAACGCACAAACTACAGTATCCAGAGATCAAAAAATCGAATCTCAGAAAAAAAAATCGAATCCAGCCCACCAGAGTCCACCGAATTCGAACCGTGCTTGAAAAAAAAACATGCCGAGAAGAAAACCCACCCGCTTGCTAACGACGCCAATCCCCAAAGTTCTGCCCTTCCAGTAACAGAAAAATAAATCCCGACTCCGCAATCACTTCACCACCCATAAATTAGTCTTGAATGCAATCTTGGAAAGTGTCATGAAGGGTACGATAACCTACAATATAGACAATGGGAGGACCGGCGTTGTCCCAAACACTGTCAGCAATCTCTTGAAGGTCATCGCGCGTAAACTTGATATCTGCTTCTCCATCGTTTTTCACTGGCGCTCGCAGGAGCGTTTTCCAGAAATTAATTGTTAGCTCTTCATCAATATCCTCACTTTCATCACCACCATTTACACCATCCGCACCATCACCATCACCACCTCACTATCATCATCATTACTACCATCATCACTATAGTCACCGTCACTATAATCACCATCACCATCATCACCATCATCAACATTATCATCATTATCATCATTATCATTATCATTATCACCCTCATCCTCATCCTCATCATTATCATCATCATTATCATCATCATCATCATCATCATCATCATCATCATCATCATCCTCATCATCCTCATCATCCTCATCCTCATCATCCTCATCATCATCATCATCACTATCATCGCCATCATCGTTGTTATCGCCATCGTCGCTTTCGGCGGGTTTATTATCTCCATCAGCGGTGGCTGTGTGCCCTATAATTTTTACCTCCTGTTTGCATTTCGGAGCGCGTCCAGTCCGGCGACGGGTGATACGCATGTTCGGAACATCGTCCATTTCCCATATCTGAAACAGTATGCTCTTTTTTTGTTCTTCAACGGAAATGAGTAAGACTGTATTCACGCCCCCCCCTGAGTTTTCTAACCACCATTCGGCATCAGAGTGGAGCTGTGGCAGTTTCTCAGAAACGCCCGCCTCGATTACCAACGTAGGCCACGCATTTATTGCTGGGCGTACCTGCGTTGGTTTCCACGCAGAATCAGGTTCCTTTCCGCTTTGAGGGACTCTGAATGTTGGGCCCCCAATCGTCTCTAGCTCTCTAAAAATATTCATCTTAGAAAGTTCAAACTCAAAGGCTCGGGCAAACACCCTGTGGGCAAATTCGTGCACAACTCCCAGCATGTCTTTGATATGCAGCCTGGGTGGATAGTTGGGGGTGGGGCGATCGTATGGGCCGGGACAGCAAGGCAATGACTGAGCAAATTGTTTGCTATTTTGTTTGGATCGGTAGGTAGACAGACAGATAGAATACCGTACGTACGTTCCCGAGTCTTCGTTCCTACCGTGTATGTGAGGTTTGTTTTTTAGCCTGAGAGAAGCCCTGTCGGTCGGTCGACCAGTCAGTCCGAGAGAGGGAGGGCAGTGGCGCGGCTTGTAATAATGATGCAGGGATTAAGGAAGGAGGGAGGGAGGGGAGCAAATGCGAAAGAAATGAAGGATGGGCCCTGGAAATAGGGGTGGAGAATGGGGTGACGCAAGAACGAAGACTATTAGAGCACGATAGGGGACTACGAACACGGTCACGAAGTATCACTCGGATACGGAAGATGCAGTTGTTGGAAATTGCGGTTGATGGCCGCACTTGATGCGGGATGTGCCCGGTCTTCAAGGCCGCACTGGTTGTCGTACGCACTAGCCAAGGGACGCGCAAGCTATGGCAACGCTTCTATTCCCTTCTCTTTCCTTCCTTCCTGCTTTCTTTCCCTTTAATTTCTCTCTATCTCTTAACTTCTTTCCTCAAGTTATCATAATCAATTATGATTCTCATCCGCTCAATACAAACTTTAAGTCTCCACTTAAGCCATTCCTCTCCGCTGCGTAAACCCTAACCGTTAATCATTACCTCCGCATCGAATATTTTCAACAGCAGTTTTCATCTTTACCTCTCAATTACCCATAGTAGGAATCCGCTAAATACAAGAAGCCATTCCCCGAACAACTCAAATATCACGGCGCAATGCTTCTCGTCTCTCGTCCGAGCTCTGTTTGCGTTGGGCTGGGTGTGCATGACGTCACTTAGGCTGGGTTTGGGCTGAGTTTAGGAATATATCAGGTGAATTACAAGGCTCTAGCTGCGTATAATGGATGAATGTTTGGGACTTTCTTCTGTTCCAACCGTTGAATTGCCTAGTTCCTAGCTATCTCTAGGCGAAATTCGGGAACTATTGGTATTGAGGATCTTGTTGTGTTACGGGCTTCACTAAGGATGGATTTCATTCATTTGGGTGTGTTTTGACGGTATAGTATCATACTTCACCCGACCGACGATGACTTATTCGGCTGTATTTAAGAACAAAAGTCCGCCATCAAAAATGTGTCTGTGGCAACCAACTTGGCAACCAAATGCCGGGCTGGAAGTGATAAATATGTTTATGCCGTGAACCACTTTCTTGCTTCCTATAGGAGCAAGTCTAGAATTGATAAAATTCCTGCCTCATCTTTTTAATTGCCTCTTTTCCTCGTGTAGCCTAACTTTGACAATGATGACATGAGCCATATTTTATCTTAAATACTGGATCTTGGCCCGCACTAGTTGGGTATCCGAGTTTGGGGAGGCTACGAATTTCAAGATGTCATGGTAGTACGGCACTCCGCTCATGAAAGAAATATCACCCTAGGTTCTGTCACAATATTAGAAAACATCTAAAAGGTGGAAGTCTATTTTGTTGCTGCTGATTTATTGTTGTGCATCAACCAAATTTCTTCAGGTCTGAAAAGCCCTATTTTACACTTCTCCCGGGTCTCCATCATCCACCTAAGGACCTGTTTGGTTGGAACGGTTTCGTTTCGTTCGGCGACCGTTTCTACTGTAAAAAGAGGGTTCTTTCCGTTTTGAAACGGAAGGAAATAGGCTATTTGTATGGGGGAATGGAACGGAATCGTTCTAACCGAACAGGCCCTAAGTGTCCGAGACTTTTAGATTAATTGAAAATAACCTGTTTCCTACCACTTAGGTCTCCTTGCGCAAACTCTCATATTCAAATCACCAGTAATCTTCTCCTGTTCCACTATTCCCCCTTCTATCAAATTTACACTAACTATAACCTCCCAGTGCTTCTGAAGGCCCTTCCTATCCCAATGAACCTATCGAGACCGGGGGATGAATGCGGGGGATTATTTTCCAATACTTATTTTCAATTTTCCACTTTGTTAAGAGTGACAGAAAAACGTCTTCATAGACTTTTTCTTTTCTTTTTCTTCCGAATTTCTCTGGACGATACCAGCTGTTCAGAAGGATTGATTTATGCCGAACTCCGCTTCCTTGAGGGGTATACCATGTTCAGAGTTTGTTATAGTCATATGCTCTTACTCGGGAATGAACTAACTTATGTGCTTTTGGATATACTATGGGTGGAATTGGATTCTAAGTCTAAACTGATCAATCCCTAATATAGCGCCAATAAATAAGTTAAAGCTAAAACAAAAGTAATCCACCCGGCCATCTGATTGAGTCAAAAACGGGAAATATCTATATCAGGTACAATGGTGATAACCACAAACTTGCCTTCATTTGAAGAAAAAAATACTGTCACCGGGGTTAGTCTCGAGCCGTCACTTCGAGAGGTTATCATAGTGACAAAATCTATAGAGACGCCAATGGCCTGAACCATGTGTTGAGTCTTCTCCAGCTGATAACCCGATTTGACAGCTTGCATATTTTCTGAGCTCTCGGGAGTGTCTGAAGTCGCATTTTCAAGAAACAACTAGACCATTTGCATTACGCCACCACGTCACGAGCAACCCCACTCTACTCAGCTCTATTCACTAAAATATGGGGAAATCCCTCGCTAACTGCACTCTGACCACTGCCGGAGAGTTACCCGCCCACCCCCAGCCAACCCGCGCGTATCCGGTACAGTATGCTCTAGATTCGGCGATGTCAATGTGCTATCAGTAGCCCGTGAGAGGGCCTGTGAGTGACCCAACCCACTCCCGATCACTAGAAACGAAATTTGTGAACAACGACCCGTTCTATCTCTCTCTAAGCCCTAGACTGATGTGGGATCTGGAAGTCCGCATAACTTACAACTACTCAAGCACTCGAACAACAAAGGTTAGTGATCCTAGGCATCCCGAGGGCCCGGTAGGCATCTAGTTATCCCAGGAAATGAGTACCCCAAAAACATGGATTAAAGAAATATGATACCGGTACAAAAATCTGCGGGGTCAGCGCTCCAGCGTGAAAACATACTTCACACTTTTTCGGGTACTTCTTAGCGAAAGAGTGTCCGCCGCAAGTGTCTTCAGTCCTTCAGCCCTCATTAGCTCCATCCGATGAGTGAACAAGTACCGGTAGGGCTCTTCCGCTGCCGCTTCACGATAAGCAGCAAATTCCGTAAGTGCTATAGACTGGGCATTTGGGTTTATCAGAGTGACGGCACCCGTGCATAAGGAAGCGAGAATTCAGAGATCTATTGTGAGTCCGATACGGACTTCTATCTAGGAGGAACAAGCCGGTCTAGAAAAGAATGAGTAGATATTAATAGGGTCGCGCGAGTAATGGAAGGCATGAAGGAATATGCCAACAACGAGAAGGAAAGAAAAGAAAAGAAAAGAATCATTAGAGTGTCAGGGAAAAAACAAAAGAGACATGAGGGAAAGGGGAGAGCAAAGCAAAACGAGAACAAATCCAGCATCTCTGCACTTCTACTACGTTTCCCTAACAGTTACCCACCGCTGGTGTCCCCACTCCGCAATCGCTCCACTGTTTAGTAAATTAGTTTTAAATAGAATATTAGCAAGTGGTGGGGAAGGTAGCCTACAGTACACCAATCGTGAGCATAGCTTATTGGGAGCTGCTACGAACACGGCCCGCAAAATTAACGAGATCCTCTTTAGTGAAGATAAAGTTGTGTTCTCCATGACGTATGATTGGTTGGCGAAGCATCACTTTCGTGAAATCGATCACGAAACTAGTCTGAGTGACACCTTTTGCCGAGATACTAACTTGGTCCCCAATGATTTCTGCTTCTTGGGTAATGGTTGGCGGGAAAATGGAACAATTGGATGGATCGGGGGTGTCAGATAATTCCCATGTCTCGAGATGAAATTTTTTTTCCGGAAGCGAGTAAGAGACCAGAACGACAGTTTTCACATCCCCAACCGAGTTCTCCAACCACCAATGGGCATCGGCTTGAAGACGAGGTAGAAACTGTGAAACTCCGCATTCGATTACTAAAGTAGGCCAATCATCCACGAAACGGCGGGAGCTAGGTTTGAATGCTGAATCCGGCTCTTTCTCACTGCCAGGACCCGAAAACCCCGTTGCCCCCATCGGTACGAGCTCTTCATGAAGATCCATCGCAAAAAACTTCACTTCCAAGCAAAGAACGAACCCCCGGTGGGTCAGTTCATGGACCGCACTGAGCCCCAATCTAATTATCAAGATATTCTCGCTGTGGACATACATAAACCGGAGTCCTTTGAATTGTTTATCTCGGATATTGTTGATATCCTTAAACTCGTGTTGGGAGACATGGGTAACGACCAGGTATGGAGCCGCCCCTTTCAATTGATATGTGTTAAGTCGCTGAATGATTGTTGCCTTGAACTCGCGAGAACCAGAATATGGGAGACGATCAATTCCGACTAATCCATCCCCGGAATAATTTACCGTTTTGGGTGGGTCTTGCTGGGCAAGCATTTGGACACGCCTCCGAGTCAGAGGGTAAGGCATTGTAGCAATTCCAGGGAGCAGTTGGTGCGAGATAGAAGTAGCCTGCGTGAGGGTGGCGGGATGGAACTTGGATGGTTTGTTGTTAGTTCACCGGTTCAGTTGAATCCAGTTCGTGTCGGATGGGAGTTTGGCTCTTGTGACTTGCGGATTGAAAGATTGTGCGGATGCCTTGGCGCCAAGGCATCGGGATACCTTTTGAAAACTGCAAGTAAACTCGTGGCGGGGGCTATGTCGGTTCGTGTGTAATGTCGGGAAGAAACATACACGGTGCGTGTAGGACCAAGAATTAACATTTGACGTCACTCTGGATATTCAAGTCTATACCGGGTACTGAAGTATACTTCCCCTGCGTATCTGCGTTCCCGACATAACCCCCGAACCGACATAGCCCCCACCGCGAGTTTAGACCTTCTGAAGAAGATTCTGAGGACATGATAATCCTCCCCCTTCCAGAGTTCCTAGATCGCAGAGTTGTCTCGCACTCACAGAGCAGGAAGGACTCGAGACGAGAGCTGACATGATTGTTTGCGCCTCTTCCACCGGCCAGAGATCTCCCACCCTGGGATCGAATTTCGCCTAGCACAAAATGCATAGAAGAAGTATGTTTTATGGGGCGTCACGAAGAGTGGAAATTGCAGCTAAAAAAAAGCCTCTACATCTGGTCACACTTACAGGAATTAATGCTGGTGCTGGACAACTCCTTAGGTAGTGGTGCTTGAATAAACAGAACTGTGAGATTATGGAGAGGGTTTGGGGGATAGCTCATTCAAGGGAGAGGGGTAAAATCGAGTTCGAGAGGGGGTGGAGAAGCCTAAGACTCTCGATAGATTGTAGACAGTGGAAATAAGGGGCCTTTCAAAATTTCAAGTAGCTGAGAGGTTGCGAGACAAATATCCATGCCTAGAGAACTGCAAGAAAAGCCCGAGAGGTAGAATTCTCTCTTTGACGAGTCTGAGAAACTGTTAGAAGTTGCTTAGATGAAAGTGAATAAACTTGGAGTCCCCAAATCAACGAGAAAGGTACCCGGAAAGTCGCAGGAAACGTCTGAAGCAGGGGAGAAGGGCCTAAAAAAGAGTGAGAAGTACGAGTCACAGTTTGAAGTAAACGCCAATGGGGAACAGGACGAAAGAACTGGCTCCCGACCAGTGGCTAGACTACTAGCATGGGACAGCGATTCGCCTTGCGGCAGCAGCCCAGGGGAGGTGCAATTGCAAAGAGGAAGGGCGAAATCCGGTGAAACCAAAAGGGCTCTCTATAAGTCTAAAACCTCCCAACAAGGAAAAAGGGATTTTGTGGCATGCAGGCAATTCATAAAAAAAAAAGAAGACGCAACAACATGGGAGGAAGAGAAGGTATCGGTTGGGGGCAAACACTGATGGTGAACTTGCAGGACAAAAGCGCTCTCAGAAAACATTCGGATTCCCTATTTCAGAGAGCGATTCAGTCTCCGGGTACCCCCGAAGGTTCTCACTATTGAAATTGTCTCCCAATATATGAAAGCTGAATGGTAAAAAACTAATAGAAATGAAGTATTCTAAAGGACTGACCCGTAAACCTGCCCTAGCTCCAATGTCCCCATCGCGCAATCGCTCTACTACTTAGTAAGTTAGTCTTGAGTGAGATCTCGGAAGGTGTCTGGAAAGGTCACGAACAGTCTCAGCGTCGAGCGCAGTGCAATTCCAAATACGTTGAGCAATTTGTTTAAGCTCAGCCCTGGTAAATATAATGTCGGATTCTCCGTCATCTTTCTCCGGGCGACGGAGAAACATTTTCCGAAATTTGATTCTTATATTTTTTTTTAATTTTTTCATTTCTACCGCCCCGATCGCTCCTGTCGGAAGCTTCATCGTCATTGTCTACTTCATCGTCTTCGTAGTCTTTGTCGCCTTCGTCGTCTCCATCATTACCATCGTCTTCATCTTCGTCCTCTTGTTCCTCTTCTTCCTCTTCTACCTCGTCTTCATCTTCGTCCTCTTCTTCCGCTTCTCCTTCGTCATCTTCGTCATCTTCATTGTTTTTGCCTTCACCCTCATCTTCACCTTCATCACCCTCGTCGTCTTTGTCCCCCCCACCCCCATCTTTGTCTCGCCCACCCTCATCTCCCTCTTCCTCATCCTCGTCGTCTTCAGTATCTTTCTCTTCAGTATCTTCGTCTTCTTCACCCTCCTCGTCATCTCCGTCGTCTTCCCCCTCATCATCGTCATCATCTTCACCACCAATAACCGTATTTCTGACAATGTCTACTTCAGCTATGCACATCGGAATGCGTACTGTCTCCCGCTTGTTCAAACGAGTAATATGGAGGTTAGGTACCTTGACCCTTTCCCATTGCTGGAAAACCATGTGCTCCTCCCTTCGTTTCACAGAAATGAGTATTGCTGTTTTCACCATCTTTCTCGAGTTATGAAGCCACCATCTGGCATCATTCTGTAGGCCTGCTAGTTTCTCGGACACTCCGATCTCCATGACCAACGTAGGCCAATCGTCTTCCCTAGGGCGCACGAGATGTGGCTTGTAAGAAGAATCAGGCTCTTTTCCGCTGTCAGGGATATTGCACTGTGCGCTTCCCATGGGCTCTATTTCTCCGAGCATGTTCATGGTAAAAAGTTTGAGATCCATGCATTGTGCAAAAATTCTGTTTGTGAACTCATGAACAGCTCCAACCATCTTTGTGTGGAATGCTGGGAGTAGGGCGGTTGTAGAGGGAGGTATGCGGCTCGGAACAATGATGGAGCTTAACGGCGGGAGGGCGGGAAGAGACTAACTGGGTAGCAGTGATAGGAGGATTAGCGAGGGAGTGAAGGGGGAGTAACTGGGTTTGTGTGGAATGCTGGGAGTAGGGTAGTTGTAGAGGGAGGTATGCGGCCCGGAACAATGATGGAGCTTAACGGCGGGAGGGCGGGAAGAGACTAACTGGGTAGCAGTGATAGGAGGATTAGCGAGGGAGTGAAGGGGGGAGTCACTGGGTATTGGAAACTGTAGTCACGGTCACAGTTGTGTTCTCGCTTTCTCGGGGGACTGTAGGTGATGTGTGTTCCATCTAGATGGGGTTTCGCTTTACCCTTTTTTGCCTCCTATTCGACTGGTGTGTTACGCTATGTTTGCTGTGTTTGCTCCAGTCAACCCTCCCGCCTTCTATTTTCTAGCACCGTAAAACTTGAATCAACGGCCCATAGGCGAGTTGGTGGTGCACTCGCTTCTTTCCATCAAATTACATGACTCCCCTTCTCTTGCTATCAGTAGCGACGAACACCTAAGCCGCAGTCTAATATCTACGCGCGTAAGTCTCTACTCTCGTGATACTTCCCACTACATTTATCTTGCCACAATTGGTGCCGAAATGCGAGTGATAAGGGATGATCAAACCAAAATGTAGCAATTTCTCATACACTTTTTCTGGCGATTCTGGAAACACCCTTCAAGCACACCGAACACTACGGTACTCAGGCGCAAATTAACGACTCGGAAGATGTGACAAGCAAAATGCCGATTAAAGCATAGCTATCAAGGCACTCCTTCTGAATTTTTAACCTCCGCACGAGTACGCCATTTAGGAGGAGCCTGCCATGGCCATCCCCCAAAAATTGTCAGAGGTTTTATCAGGGTCCAGGCCCCACCCCTTCTCAAGGATCTCGGACTCCTCCTTTGAGAGCCTTTTTTCCGACCTTTATTCAGGATTAAAACTGCAGTTAAGTTACTTAAGTATACGGAAATTTCCATTTACAAATTTCACTACTTCTACTTTCAGTTTATTTCAGCTCAGCAGCAGCAGGGATACCGCGACCACCCCCTTGAGCCCTATGAGTGTCCTAAAGGGGTAGCGAGGTAAGGAGTGATAAACGTTCAATTGTGCGGGGTCTGTATTGAAGCTTATCTTACAAGAGGGTTACGAGGGGACACTTCAAGTGGAAGCTAGAAGGTACAAGTGGGCTCTATTCTAAACTGTCCCAGCGAGTTCGAAGGCACTCGATCAACTAAGATGCACAAACGACACAAAACACCCGGTAGGGGGTGACTTTCATCTTCTTTTTCCTTCTCGCTAGACAGGAATTGCCGGTGCTCCCCTCCCATGGGCTAGCGAAACCAGATTTATGATAACATATCAAATGCACTCTAACTACCTTCCCATTTTCCACATTAAAGTTTTATTGCTAAATGGACAGGCCACACTTTGAACTAAAGGCCCGGAACATCTTGGGGGAATCCCGGTCTCCAGTTTCCAGCCAAACCATCTAGGATAGTTGACCATCCGGATAAGAAAGGTCTAGCCGGGTAAATATTGAAGATGGGGCTAGGGCCCACCTGTCGAAATTGTTGATCTGTATTAATGCTAGCTCAAATACTACGGCAGTGTCTGTGAGATTTGCATCCAGTACAATTCTTACTCTCCGAGCTACAAGCTAAGGTTTCCATCGCGCCTATTCTAGAATATGTTTCTGCCATGAAACAAGAGGTCCACCCTCGAATAGACATTTTTTGAGAGTTTTACTTTGGCTTTTTATTTTGACTATCTCCTATGGGACTTAGCTTATCTCAGACCCGGCAGTTAACGCGCCAGGGAATTATTTATCATACCGGAAGTGCTATTTGCGGAGGTCTGCTTAGCCTCTATCAACCTTTGATAGGCTGCAGGCAAGCCCGGTGAATGACGGCAGTTTACGCGGCAGCGATTCACAAGAATAATGAGCTGATTTTTGTGAACATGGCCACTATTGCATACTACCAAAATCGAGAGACTCTAGTCGAGTATTTGCCAATATGTAATGGCAGCTGTGTTCGGTTCATTAACAGTAGTGACAATTATGCTCCATGCTAGAGTTTTTGGCGCGTGGGGTGCATCAGGGGCATCTGGAAAGAGTCGCCTAAACGCGCGAAGAGATTGGTTTAAGCGGGGACGTGGCTACCGGTGCAGCCACCCCAGAATCGCACCCTTGTCATTTAGGCTACCGTAGTTGACGTTGCTGCTCTGTCCTTGCTCTCGCTATTGTGTCTCAGAGAGCGCCAATATCGTGGTAGACACAGCACTCTAGGGGGACAACAAAGTGATAAGGAAACAAGCCAGTTAAACTATTTTTTTTGGCGAGGCTGGTGGCTTTTCATCTAGTGAGGCGGCCAGGTTTGGGATCTTAAATTGTGGCCTTTATTAATTTTTGTTGCTGTACGAGTACTTAGTGCGCAGCCAAATTAAGGAGGGTCTCCCCTAGCTAGAAATATGGCGAGGCTCCTACCCTCTCAATGTCTCCTAGAAACGCCAATTTCCTATATAGTGCCGGTCAAGGGTAACCAGGGTATTTTTCGTGAAAAGTATCCCCAACTTTGAAGCTCTACTACTTCACCAAAAGATGACCTATATTTCCTTTAAGAGCGAAAACATGCACTACTTGATGTGCTCTATCAGTGGTCGCTCTTGAACTTGTGATTGAATGACTGGTTGTGGAGTTATAAGGGTTTGAAGTTGATGCATTTTGTATGGGGGGTGAGGTAAATGTTACATACCAAAACATACTAAAGCCGCCCTTCTACTGCAGGGAAACAGTTGCTAAAGGCAGGGTAACCCTAATTTTTTTTCAAATGCTCAAATATTTTCAAAAATACTCGAAAATACTTGAAAGTTTTCCATATTGTCTGATTAATAAGCCTCAAAAATTACCCAAAATGGCAAAATATGCTTATGTAACTTACCTAATTCGGAATCTTGGCGTGATTATTCAGCACCCAGATCAATGTTACAGTACCTAGGTTACAGCTGACCGGCACTGGATAACATCCTTTTTTTCCTAACCTTACTCCCCTATCTTAAGCAATAAAGTGATTTGTTAATCTAAACTGCCCTGGTTAATCTATCTCCAAGAATTGATAAGTTGCCCAAACTAAGGGGATCGGCATCACCCAAGGGAAATGATTGGATAGTACCGGTAATTGTGCCACAACAAGTCACATGGCTCAGCCTCGCGCAACGCAAAGTTTTGCAAACTTACTCATTAACCTTCCATATTTCTCTACAAGTGCGAGCGAAAAAGTGAGTGCACACGCTCGGTTCCAACACAACAACAACCCCATCACCACTACCCCGCATATAGCGACAAAATGCCACGAAATGATGACGGAAACCAGAGAGAGAGCAGAAAATTAGAGTGTGTTGAGATTATTCAGCTTCAGGCTGAAGGTTATTCCTATCATGCAATTGCCGACCGTATGATGATGTCAGCGTCAGCAGTCGGCAAAACCGTTCGTAAATGGAAAGCGACAAGAACAGTGAAAAATCGTACCCGTCCAGGAAGACCCCAAAAGATCGGCCCCCGAGAGCTCAGCAGGCTGAATTGAACAGCTGAGAACAACCCCCGGGCATCTTTAGCTGAAATCACAAACGAGTCTAGACTGAATTGTCACCCACAAACGATTCAAAAAGCTCTCGAGAAATTGGACTTCCACCTGCGAATTCCTCGTCGCAAACCCTTTTTGAATGCAAGAAGCAAGCGGAGGCAGTTGCTGTGGTGTCGGCATAGACGGCACTGGACAGTAGAGGACTGGCGCCGGAAGTTCTATTCTGATAAGGCAAAGGTTGAGATTGGTGTAGGTGGGGGCTATGAGAGGATTTGGCGGAAGCCAGGAACTGAGCTGCAAGATCGCTATCTTCGGGGAACTTTCAAAGGGGAAAGGGTATCTACGATGTTCTGGGCTGCTATAAGCCATGGCCGGCGAAGCCAGCTTATTCACATTCGCCAAAGACCTCCAGAAGAGTATTGACGCCCAAATGACCGGGGTGGGATGGATTCAGAGCAATACTGTGAGGAGGTGTTGAGACCGGCGGTTCTTCCATTGTGGGAAGAGGCGGGTGGGTCCGCTGAATGGTTCTCACTAGTTGAGGATGGTTCTAAGATTCACATTTCGGCATATAGTCGTCAGTTTAAATTGGGCAATGGCATCGTATGCTCAGACTGGCCTGGCTATAGCCCGGATCTGAACCCCATTGAGAATGTCTGGCGGACTCTCAAACGCAGGCTGAAAATCTGATTCCGAACACCACAGCGACGACCTCGAGGTATTGCCGGGCTAGTGCGCGCAGCACAGGAGGAATGAAATGGAATTGAACAGGAGAAGATAGATAGGTTCATTGAGTCCATGCCAATCCGGGTGCTTAGGGTAATTCATCGTCATGGGGGTCATTCTGGGTGGTGATTTCTTCTTTATTTTTCTTTATTTCATATCTCTTACTTTGGGCCGGAGTAGTCTATTGGTTTTTGTGTAGAGTTCCATTTTCATAATAGTAACAGTGGTTTTTGGGGAGCGCCAAGGCTTG
>Ga0307507_10006373_pt1 | contig 18178 bp, 6 predicted proteins | sample 7_EM_MG_FD_207223 | JGI IMG/M metagenome (GOLD analysis project Ga0307507, IMG submission 207223) | Populus trichocarpa ectomycorrhiza microbial communities from riparian zone in the Pacific Northwest, United States - 7_EM | ecosystem: Host-associated > Plants > Roots > Unclassified | place... | reverse complement strand
TACCTTTACCATGGCTCTCAACCCACCACCCAGCTGGCTCTGCAACTCCTAATCGGGTTGATACATCGACTCGCCGCGAGCCATCAGCATTCGAGCGAAATACTGGATATACTATGCGCGGGCGCGGGCGCGGGCGCGGGCGTGGCGTGGGCGTGGGCGCGGGCGTGCCCGCGGAGGCAGCTTACAGACATTAAGCAGAGGTGGCAGCACCCAAATCAGTTCGCGCGATGCCTCACAAAGCACTGCACAATCCGATCAATCGACTCAGGAGCAGATGGGTAATATTTTAGGTGATGGGCGTAGTGGTGGAAGTCAAAATACTACTACGGATGACGTACAAGGTGTCGGCGGCGATATTCAACAGGCTTACAGAGGCCTAGGTGACTTGCCCTTTCAGGAGAATTTTGCTGAGGGCTCCTTTGGCGCATTCTAAATCTAATTTGGACTCTACTACTTGTACTATAACTAGAATCAAGACTTGATCGTGGCGTTGCAGTCATAAAAGTTGCATTTTAATAATTTGATTTTCGCGATGCATATATAAACAAGTCAAACGCATGTGATATTCTAACTTAATCAGGCAGGAACTAAACTAAATTAGTGGGAGTGTCCGCATATCAATTGGGGGGTGTCCGTATACCAATTAGGGGGTGTCAATTTACCGCTGGCCTAAAATAAATATGAATAACGCATAACGTACTCCACAAGCGAGTCGGCCACCTCAAAAACTTACCAAAAATCAGAAAAATCGCACCTTAGCATCTCGACAACCACTTAGTAATAAATTCTAATAATTTAGATTTAGACTTTTATATACGCTCTATAGCTGATATTTAAGTTATATAGTAACGTAGGTGATAGGGTTATGACGGTCGGCATAGTTATGACAGTAGGGCCCCACCGCCTGCCTAATTAGGCTTACTGTATTCCCAATTAAGTATAACGTACGTAATAGGGTTATAACGGTTTGGAATATTAAAATTCTGCTAGATGCCTAATTGCAGGTAAAATACTAGTAAAAAGTATCGCATAGTATTACAATATTACTAAGCAGTATAAAGCCTTTTATTTATATAAAAGAGGCTCTATATTAACATTTTATGGTATTTTAGGTGCTGATTACTCCTTAATTAACTTAATATTGTCTATTTTAGAATCGTCCTTATCCAATACCTTATTGCCGCTTGATCTATCTAGCCCTTCCTCCTTATCCTCTTCCTGTGTAGACTGTGTAGCCTGTTAAGAATCCTTCTTTAAGGCCCTTGCAGTGTCCCGCAGAGCCCTAGAGTAAGCTGCAGTCTCTATAGCTGTAGTAGAGGAGTCCTCCCACTGCTTCCATAGCGTCGCTAGGGCCCCTGTTGTTGATTATGCCTCCTCTGCTGCTTTAGTAGCTGCTATATAAGCTTCCGGTGTCTTCTTCTTAATAGCGGCCTTGTTTACAATTATTAACACCTTCTACGCCTTCTTTAAGCTCCTCTCTGCGTCTCTAAGGCTCCTTTTATGTTGATCTGCAACTCCTTTAGCTACCTTTATAACGGCATAAGCCTCCTTCCTTTCTTGGACTTGCGCCTGCGCAACTATAGCTGCATTGCTTTTATTTTTTCTAAGGCGCTTCCTAGTATCTTTTGCCTACTACTTAGTCTCTGCTATTACTGCTTTAGTAGTAATAAGTACTCTAGCTGATTTAGTAGTAAGAACTGATTTAGTAGAAAGCACTACCTACCTATTCTTCTTCTTGGCTCTTCTTTCTATAGCGCTATTATAAAGCTTAGTATTTTCTTATTGTAGTATTTCTATGCCTTCCTCTAATAAATCTATGTGGCTTATAAGCTTTATAACAACTACGTTAACTACTTTGGGTAAGGTATCTAGGTAATAAATTGTATGGCCGTACCAATGTAACGGAACCTTGTAGCAGGAACTATGGTGGGTTCTGTTAATAGGCTAGGTATGTAGGTACGACAAGTTGACAACGTAATAATAACTAGTGGAGTAGTTGCCCAACAGATTAACTCCAATTGTATTCTAAGATTCACTACAAGGAGAGAACTATCTACGGTAAGGACTGAGGTCCTTTAAATACACAACCATACTCCTAAGAAATCCTCTCTTGTACGTAAGGTACGTGTTGTCTATATTAAACGTAACGTCCCTTCTGTTTAACACAGTTAATACGTTTAATACTATATAACCTTAGTTACTATTCCTTATTATATAGTTCCACTGGATCTATCCTGGACCGTGCCTATATTAACCAACTAGCTTCCGCCGACTCCTCTCTAAGTAGTCGTAATATTATACTTAAAGCGTCCGTAACACCATCTCCCTTCTTTTTATCTTTGTCCTTGAAGATTCCTAATATCTCTAAGTTGTCCACTAGAGGTGTGATATCCGTTTAATTAGTCTGGTTAATATTTATACTTATTATGCCTAAAGCTTCTTCTTCTCTTTTCTAGGTTGAGCGTTGCCTCCGTACAGTTTCCTCTATACTGTTGCTTAGTGAAGTAATGGCGATTCCTTGCTTAAGGTGCGCGAAAGAGGGGTTAGTTTATATTGCGCTAGCAAGTCCTTTGTTTTAATAACCCTCTTCTTGCTCTAAGTGCACCAAAGTAAATGTTTAATTGTTCTGTGATGTTCGCTCTATTTCTAACACTAAGTATACGCGTCCTATAACTCTTAACAGTCTTTAAGTTCCCTAAGTAACTTATTATAGGGTCTCATATTTAATCTACTGCTATAAAGCTTGATGGTAAGCTAGCCTCCACGCTGCTTAAGGTTTAACGTGCCTTAGAAGAGTCCGCACGCGTCCTTAAAGCTTAACGTTTGGCTTATACCCGTCTTTAACGCCTTAAACGTGTCCGTGAGAAGGTTTATTCCAAGAAGTAGAAACTTGTTTAACAGGGTTTGTCTAAACTAGGTAATAAAAGGACTAGCTCTCCTCCTGTAAGGGAAACAACTCTAAGTAGCTTGGCAATTGCTCCTTTTAGGTCCCCCTTAGGTGACTTATTCTTTGGCAATCCTTCCTTATTAATGCTGCCTAACCTGCTTTCTTCTAATACTCCTATACCTTTCCTATAGCGTTCCTTAAGTTGCTTAGTGGTTCCTAGGTAGTCTTACTATAGCCTATCTACTTTACTTTATACTATATTTCGTCGTCTACGTCCTTATAACTAATAACCTTTAAAACTTGCTATTTATCTTCCTCTTATCCTCTATATATGTCTGCCTTGTAGACTGGTGGCTTAATATTCCCGTATACTGGCTCTAGTATTGCGATATACTGTATAGGGTAGATTTTCATTTTGGCTGGTAGGTTTAACTTATACATAATTAATAAAATTCTTTACTTAACTTCAAAAGGTCCTAGTTTGACGTGGTTTAACTTCTTGCTTAGTCGTCAACTCTTAAAATTTTTGTATAGTAGCCACACTTTATCTCCCTCCTTAAGATCTAGTCCCTTAGATCTCTTAGCATTATAGTACCTTTTTATTTGTTCTTATACTAGTTTAGCTGTTTCTTTAAGGTCTGTATAAAGATTTATTAATATCTCTATTCTTTGTTTAGCTGTGCTACTTGTCTTTTTTGCTTAACGTGGCAATAATGATGTTCTTAGCTCGTACCCGTAATTCGCCTTAAATGGTAATGTCCCTATTCCTTCTTATGGTGTTGTATTATATGCAAACTGTGTAACTAGTAATAATAATACCCAATTATTCTATACGTAATTAACATAATGCCTTAGATACTGCTCCAGTGTCTAGTTTAGTCTTTCCGTTTATCCGTCCGTCTGCGGATAATACGCTGTAGATATTACTGTGTGAACCCCTTGTTCTGCTAGAAACACTTCCTAAAATACTGCTATAAATCTTGGATCTCTATCCGATATAATCTTGTCTGGTGCTCTATGTCTTGCGAATACTTCTTTTATATAGATTCTAGCGATATCCTCTACTAATATCTCTTTAGTGTATGCTATAAAGTATCCCTACTTTGTTAGCTTATCCACTATTACTAAAATCGCGTTATGATCTTGTCCTATAATAGGATCTTTTGACTTTAGTAACTTAATAATAAAGTCCTATAATATGACTTCCTATAGTCTTCCTGGTGTCTTAATAGGTTGTAGCCCTCCGTATAGCTTATACCTTGTTGGTTTATTCCTTTGGCAATCTAGATATTCCTTTATAACTTATCTTGCTAGTCCCCAGATTCCTTAAATAATATATTCCTCTTGAAGTCTTAATACTAAGCCTATAGCTCTACTATGTCCTTATGTTATTCCCTTGTGGAATTCCTTAATAAATTCTTCTGCGATAGACTTAGGTATATATATAGCTTCTCTGTTTACGTATTGCTCTAAGTCTAGATCCTCTTCCTATGCTTTTTAGATCTTCTGTGTTTAATTACTCTTTAGTGATTTATAGATCTAACTTTCCTTAGTTGCTGCAATCTTTAGATAATTGTACCTAATTAGTCTGTCTTAATCCCTTCGCAATAAAGCTCCTAATAGCTTTTCACTGTTCTGTAGTTCAGCCCTTCTGCTTAGAGCGTCTGCTTGTGCATTGTCTGTACCCTTGGTATACTGAATTTCGAAATAATATTCTGTAAGCATTTCCGCCCATCTAACCTGTCTTTGGTTGAGTTCCTTTGTTATTAGGAATCCTATAAGGTTCTTATAGTCCGTCTTAACTATAAATGGTTTCTCTATGCCTTATAAGAATGCTCTTTATTCCTTAAGTGCTGTAACTATACCTAACAACTCCTTGTTGTAGATGTCATAGTTTAACTCTAGTGGTGTCATCTTCCGACTATAGTACGCCACTGGGTGCCATCTATCTTAATATTTCTATAGGAAGTACGCTCCTAGTATAAAGTCTAATGCATCCGTTTCTATAACCGTCTTTAGACCTGGTTAATAGATCTTAAAAACTGGCTCCTAGGTAAACAACTCTTTAACTCTTTTAAACAGTTCTTATTGCTCCTTTCCCTATGTCCATAGTTCTTCCTTTTTCGTTAACTGCGTAAATGGCTTAATGTTCTATAACCATTGCGCTATGAACCTTCTACAGTAATTACAAAACCCTAGGAACAATCTTAACTGTGTAATATTCTCTGGTTCTTGCCAATTTACTATAGCCTTAATCTTCTTTGGATCTATACTAAGTTAGCCTAGTTTAATAATAAATCTAACAAAATTGGTCTTCTTAGTGAAGAACTTGCATTTCTTAATTGCTACTAGCATCTGTTCTTCTTGTAGTCTCTTTAAGACCTACTTAATGTGTTCTCCGTGTTCTTCCTCATTCTCTAAGTAGATAATAATGTCGTTAAGGTATACCATAATAAATTCATCTAGGTGTTCTCCTAATATACTATTAATTCGCTTCTAGAATGTTACTAGCGCGTTTATAAGCCCAAATTGTATAACTAATGGCTTATATAGTCCTTCCTTTGACCTAAAGGCTGCCTTCTATTTGTTACCTTCCTTAATTCTAATCTAATGGTACGCCCATCTTAGATCTATCTTTATAAAGATCTTCGCATTGCCTATCCTATCTTAGATTTCGCTAATTAAGGGTAAAGGATACCTATTCTTCCTAATAATGCTATTTAACTATCTATAGTCTATACATATCCTAAGTTTTCTATTTTTCTTTGGGATAAACAATACTAGATATCCTGCTAATAACTATAACGGTCTAATATATCCCTTTTATAAGTTTTCCTGGATAAACTTCTTAAGCGCTACTAACTCTGTTTTAGTAAGCTTATAGATTAGAAAGAACTTTGGACTTATTCCCTCTTCTAATTCTATCTTATAGTCCTAAGCTATATGTTCTAATAACTTTTCACTTTCTAGTAACTACAACTTTTTACCATACTTATAGTATCTCTTTGGTATATAACTTAAGCCTTGCTTAGTCTCTTTATATATTACTCCGACTTAGTACTATATTAACTTGGTTTACTATCGCACTTTACGCCGTTATGTATCCTTAATATTAACTTAACCTATAACCCAATTAATCTTTAGATTGTACTCCTATAACCAAGGCATTCCTAGTATCGCCTCGTCCTGTCCCAACAGTAGGATATTAAAAGACATTCTAACTGGTCTCCCTTTAATAGTTATCTAAATAGGTCCTGTTTTAAGGTTAATAATGCCTCCTCTATAGGCTATCTAATCTCCTAAAATCGTTGTAAGTGGATATGAGTGTTCCTTCTATCTATATAGTAACCCCATTCTCTCTACTACCTTTAGTAATATGTGGTTCCTTATTACTCTACTATCTACTAACGCTTTAAACTGCTAATCTTGCCACTTAGCTCTTAAATTTAGGTGTTATCCTTAAATTTCTTTAAGGGTTTAAGGCTCTAATACTAGTTCCCTCTGGTCCTATACACCTCCCCTTTTCCTGACTGTTGGCTGCTTGATCCTGTTTATACTTGGTCTAACTTTAGCTAATACTTAGTTTGTTTCTTTTCCTCTATATACCATAGACAAGTGTTCTCTGGGCACTCCCACCACTGTTATCTATCTAGGCATTCTTCCGTAAGGAATCTTCTGGGTTAAAGTATTAAGTCTCCTTAACCTTATACTTCTACTAGGTGCTAACTATGTATATACTTAGTATTCCTAAACCACTTTTCCTCTGGTGCCTAATATATTCTTACTAGGTACTTCCGGTTCTTATCTTTAGGTGCTCTATGCATATTATACGTATTATCCACACAAGCTATCCACGATAGTATATAATACGCTGCATGTTTTGGGTTAACTCTTAGTTTATCTTTATCCTTAAGTTTAAACCTATACCTAGTTGACCTGACCACTGGTATCTCTGCTATAGGTACTGAGATTTGTCGTTTACTTCTCTAGTCCTTAGACCTCTCTTCTAGGTTCCTTAACGTCATAATTAATGCTCCTTTAATATAACTTATATGTTTTTCCGTAATAGGTTGGTCTTGGACAACTTTTTTATCTAGCTATATATAAAAGTCTTCCTATTTATTGTTGTGTTGTTGCCTATACCACTTTCCGTACAACTGGTTTAGTGTGTATAGTCTATCTGTTAGAAAGTACCTTGTTATCGCTGCATTGTAATATCCTTTAGTATATCTTTCTTTAAACCTAGTTGGAATATCTAGATCCTCTTCTTGTTCTAGTTCATCTAACCACTTTACCCTAGGTGTCCCTATACTTGGCCTATTAGTAACTCTTTATACGGGTGCTCTATCCCTTATATAACCTGGCATAGCTGATCTCTTATCTAGCTTTTGCTCTTGCTATATAATAATTCTTATCTTAAACTTATCTATAGTTTCTTATTTTCTGCGTCTTATAGCTAGATCCTTGTAGTTGTCTTACTTTTTAATCCTGGTATTAACTTTTTAATCTTTAGGCTAAACACTATATTTACCTAGAATTGCTAACGTTCTTATTTGTTCCTCAAACTTGTAGTTCTTAAACTTACATCCTGTACTTATTTGTTTATTACTGAACTAAGTTACTACCCTTTCCCATCGGTTTTCGTCTGTTATGGGTTCTTGGGTGTGTCTTATCTTATCTTAAGAGTTTTAAGCTTTTTGTATCTCTTCTTAAGAATCTTAAGCCTGTGGCCTTTTGCCTTTATTAAGTAATAAGCTAGCACTAGCAGTTGTCTACTTACTTAGTTTCTTTTAAACGTTACTCCTATTGTCTTGTAAAGCAATAGAAATTGTATTTAATAGTATTATAATATCCGTTACTAAACCTCGTTTGGTAATAGTCTTAGTCTTTACTTCTATTGCGTTATTGAGGTTTAAGTGCTTCTAGTTAGCCTTCTTTTTGTCCTTATTGCTATTAATTAATAAGTACTCTAACTCTATTATTATTACTGCTAATCCTTGTCTGTATGTTGCTGTAATATCTTAATCTAGCTTATAGAGTCAATCTTATTTTTTATCTAACTCTCTAGTTTCTTAGAGTCCTTTTAACTCTAGCTCCTAGGGCTAATAGCTTACGCCATACTTAGCGTCCTTATAAATTTGGTATGCGTTGTTATAATAATACGCAAAACTGTTAATTAAACACTCTTTTATTCCTCGCAGTGCGCCGTTATCCCTCTGTACGTACGTGCCGTCTGCTGGTCTGGTTCCCTTTACCGCGTGGTTACTCTGACCACCTCTATAGTCTCTGGTAAAATGACCCTGTTTTCCGTAATTTATATAAGCTCTATCTTTAAACCATCTTTCTTGCTATAGAGTCCGCCTAAACGTCTTCTACTACTAAGATCCTTGGTTTGGCCTCTACTCCTTAGTCCTTTAATTACTTAATCCTTAACCTCTAGGTTTCCATAGTTTCTTTTCCCATCTTCGGGTTTCTTTGGTACCGCTTAGGTCTATTGGCTCTACGCCATTCTATAGTTTTTAACTCTATGTCTGTCGTTGCGTACTCTGCGCTTTATATAACTATGGAACTCTGTCTTGCCCTCTTTTAGCTTGTTCCCTTTAATAGATTCTATTATTAATCTTTATTAACTAATCTATTAACTCCCTTAGAGTATCCGCATCTTCCATTAGGATAATTGCGTCCTGGACTTTAGCCTTAAGTCCCTATTTATACTATACTATAAGCGCCCTGTTATTCCACTCAACCTATATGGCTAGTATTTAAAACTGTGTTGTATACTTAATTACTAAAGTGCGTTATACTAAGTTCTAAAGCTTTCGTTCCGCTGTGGTAGTGGCCTCCAGGTCTTTAAACATCTGTGTTAGTTGCTCTGCAAACCCGTTCTAACTGGCAAATATATACCATATATCTTGGTTAGTAGTTATCATGCCATTAGCCTATATTTCCATAAGATACGGCTTAAACCACTTAAGTGCCCTCCCTATTAGGAACAATCCTATATAGGCTATTTAGTTTAACGATATTGCTAACTTCGCTCCTTCCTGTACTACCTTAAAGTGCATTTACGTAAGAAATCCCTTAAGCTTTAACTTCTCCCCTAAGAATTATTTAATTAAAGGTAACTTAATCTTTACTGCTCTAATTCTATTAATGCGTTCTTTAAGTATCCTATTATTGTCTTATAAGTGATTAACTATTTCCTATAACTGACCTCGCGTAACCACTTGAGAATCCCCCTTGTCTATACTGGTATCACCTAGCCCTAAGGTTGTGGCTCCCGTCAACGCCGTTGTAACTAGTGCTGCTCTTGGTGGCATATTATTCGAGTTTGTTCCAATACCATAACCTTAGTAGTGAATGTGTAACGGAACCTTATAGTAGGAACTACAGTGGGTTCTGTTAATAGGCTGGGTATATAGGTACAACAAGTCAACAATATAATAACAACTAGTAGAGTAGTTACCTAATAAATTAACTCTAATTGTATTCTAAGATTCACTACAAGGAGAGAACTATCTATGGTAGGGACTAAGGTCCTTTAAATACACAACCGTACTCCTAAGAAATCCTCTCTTGTACGTGAGGTACGTGTTATCTGTATTAAATGTAACGTCCCTTCCATTTAACACAGTCAATATGTTTAACACTACGTGACCTCGGTTACCATTCCTCGTCACATAGTTCCACCAGATCTATCCTAGACCGTGTTTATATTAACCAACTAGCTTCCGCCGACTCCTCTCTAAGTAGTCGTAACATTGTACTTAAAGCGTCCGTAACAACCAAGCTTAATTAGAGTAACTTTTGGGAGTCTTTAAATGCAGAGGTAAGGATAAAATTATCAATTTGTTTTAAAGGGGTGTAGTTGGCTGTATAGATAAGGGTTCTTTTATAAGGCGCTAAAGGACTTAATTAGGGTTAAAAGGAAGAAGCCCTGCCGCCTTAAAGGCGCTATTAATTAATTCTGGGGTGTATATATAGGGTTAAATCTTACCTAAAATTCTTAGAAAGTAGTCCCTATTAATACCCATAATACCGCAAGCTATATATTTATTGACTTTAGCTAAATAAAGGCGCTTAAGTACTGAAAAGATAACAAGATCTAGAGGCTGTAGGAAGTAGGTTAAGTAAGGTGGAAGATAAATAAGTATAATTTTATAGTTCTAGTAGAACTCCACAAAGTTAATATTAATGTGAGAAGTATATCCGTCTATAATAAGCAATTAATATCCATGGTATTTAATATCTAGACTATTAATTTTAGAGGCCTCCTATGCCTCTATTTGTTGGGTGTGTTATTTAAAATGTTTAAGCCACTTAAGGCCCATTTCCTTATTTAACTAGCCATTCTCTATTATCCCAATTAAATAGTCTTCTATAGCTTCCTCTATAGTTTCCCATAGAGAATCTGTATGCTGCCGTCCTTTAAAAATAATAAACGGTGGAATTATTTGCCTATATATGCCAATTGCGTCCACCTAGGTAACCTATTCTCTATTACCGTTAACTGTCTTAAAATTAATGATTCTTCCTCTTAAAATAACTACCTTGGCATTAAAAGCTAAACCTATTACAAAGCCCGTTTTGTCTATATTCCATATGTCAAATTCGTTAATATTATATATAGTAACGACGTTATAGTAGTTAGAAAAGAACCTCTTAATATAGCTAGGGTTATTATTAGCAAAAGCTCGTTCTTAATTAATTAAATATATATAGTAGCAACAAAGCTCTTCCTACCGTTTTAGGAAATTGTACACCCACTTCTTGCCTAAAGGTTCAATTTAAAGGTATTAAGGAAGGTTGGTATGCTCCCATTTAAGCACTATTATCGCAATCGTTCAAAGAGTGTGCTGGCGATATGGAAACCTGGCGTTAGCAAGATATATATAGTGCTTAGTAATTATATATTCGCTAGGAACAGTAATGCGATTCTAGTTAGTATAGGCAATTTTATAAGGCTGTTGTTTTCCATTAAGGTAATATTAAAATGTCTGCGGATCTACCCTATGGGCTTTTACGTAGGCTTCCCGGCTGTCATAGAGGCCAGAATGCCAGGTAGTAGTAGCAATTTATATAGTCTCATCGCGATTAGAGTGTAGAGGCCAGCGAGGCATTATAGTGTTAATAAGAATATTTTTAATCACAATGTAAGCATTTAAAAGTTCCTCTATTTTGATTTTCCTGTTTTGATTTTAGAATTGGCAATATACTTAATTAGGTAGGCGGTAGGCCTATTTAGGCAGGCGGTGGGGCCCCACCGTTATAACTATGCCGACTGTCATAACCCTATCACCTACGTTATATAGTTTAGTAGTTTTTAAGATATTAAAATTTAGGGGCTAAAACAAGGCTAAATTATTATATATTGCCATATCTTAAAAACCACTTAACTATATACTATATAACTCAAATATCGGCTATAGAGCGTATATAAAAGTCTAAATCCAAATTATTAGAATTTATTATTAAGTGGTTGTCGAGATGCTAAGGTGCGATTTTTCTGATTTCCGGTGAGTTTTGAGGTGGCCGACTCGCTTGTATGCCGACTCGCTTGTGGAGTACGTTATATAAAAGGAAAATAAATTTGTCCGTTTCCCCCCCCCTACCTATGACTCGGTCACCGACTCGGTCACCGACCTAGTCTACCTCCATGTACAAACAGCCCCCTCCTCCATAGGCCAACCCACACACGAGTTCTGACACATCCGCATAATTTGCAGCAGATTTTCTAGCGCTTCAAATAATCAGAGGATGCCAAATAGAAAGCAAAAAAAAAGAAGTCGTACCCAAAAAATCTACGAAGAGAAAGTGTGAGGTTTAAGAAGACGTGACGGAATGTGGGGATAGGTACCGAGTGCGGAGAATATATTCAAGTGGAGTGCAATGCGGAGACGCACGTCTAAGCGGAGCCATGACTTCAGCTGCATGCATTGCGTAGACCCGAGAATGTATGCGGATTTAATCCCGTGGATTATTCATTGGGGCAAGGCCTCCTAGCAAAGAAAGCGGATAGGCGGAGTAAGATGGATCTAAGGCAGCGAGCGTAGAATAAATAATATTAACTTCTTTAGCTATCCAAGTGTAATTAGGAGGATCTTGCAGTTCTAATGCAGCAAGAGCGGCGTTAATTGGGTCCATTTTAATTGTATACGATAGAGTTGAATTTTTGGATTTTGGTGTGCATTGAGTGCGGCCATACACGCAGTACTTAAGATAGCGAGCATTCTTAACATGCGAATCGTTAGGGTCCGCCAACGAAAATTTTGACCCGAGTTTATAACTAATAAGCCGATTGATTAACCCAAAGCTTTGATTCAGAGCCTTATTATATACAGTTTAATTAATATATATATATATAGATATGAGGGTTTCCAGGGGGAGACCCCCTGGGCCCCCCTTATATAGAGCTTTTACTTAATTTAGAAGTAGTAGTAAGGCTAAGGCGCCTTAGTTACTGCTAGGTAGCTTATATAGAGCTTTAGTAGAGCCTTGTGCAGAGCTTTGGTAGAGCCTCGTGCAGAGCCTCGTGCAGAGCTTTGTATAGAGCCTTGTGCAGAGCCACGTGCAGGCGTATAGGCGTGTAGACGTGTAGACTTTTATACTGGCGATTAATTGTAGAGACGTTTATAGAGACGATTATATGGGCAATTGTATAGACGTTTAATTGATTGTTCGTATAGGCGTTCGATTGATCAATTATATAAGTGTTTGATTGATTGATTGATCGTATGGGCGATCGTGCAGACATTCGTAGAGCCGTTCGTAGAGCCGTTCGTGTAGATAATTATAGAGCCTTCCTAGTATATCAGTGCTGCGTGTTAGTAGAGCTTTAGAGCTCCGTATCAAGCTTCAAGTAGAACTTCGAGTAGAGCTTCGGTAGAGCTTCGAGTAGAACTTCGAGTAGAGCTTCGGTAGAGCTTTGAGTAGAGCTTCGAGCTTAAGGGGGAAACTGTTGACCGGACAATTAGGTATGAGAACTCTGTTTATTAAAGAGAGCTCTAGAAGCTCTCTATATACATAAAATAGGTGGCAAATAGAATGTCACGGAGTAGGCACGAGCTGGAATACAATGTACTAAACGGGGTAGTAATTGAAGAAGGCTACGTACGCGTAACTATGCGTGTTGATACAAAGACATCTGGATGAAGAAGAAGAGTCTTCCGTGTGCCAGGTACGAAGTATAAATAGGGGTTGTAGGGGTACGTGCGCAGGTGTCTCGGGACGAACGTGAGCACGGGTCAAGAACGTCAAAACGCGCAGGGACGTGAGAACGGGTGAGTCCCGTGACATAGAATGACGACTGCGTCGTCATTCGGTAATAGAAACAGGTAACTAGACATTTAATAAGACATACAAGGAGATATACGAGGTAAGGAGCGGGGTATTAAGACATAGGGTTCTAGACTTGAAGCCAGTATTAAAATAGTAGTAAGGAAATCCAATCCTATTTAATATACCCCCCTAGCTGCATAGAGCCTTCTAGGCTGCTATAAAAAGTTATAATATTAATTTAGTATTAAGTTTTAAGAAATCCCCTATAGAGTTATCTTACCTAAATATTATCTAAATTAAATTAAATTAGATCCTTAATATTAATAAGGTTTAATTATTAAATAAACATCTTATACTTTTAACATGGCAAAGCCTTTATTAAGCCGTCTGCTATTATATCCGTAGTAGGGACCTATTTAATATTAATCCTTTCTTTACAAACTTCCTAGTAGAGCTAGTAGTAATAGATATTAATATATTAGAGCTTAATATTAAGCTTAGCGTCGCTTTAGTAAGGAGTTATATTGTCTATATATTATTGCAGTAGATTACTTACCTCTTATAGGTATTAAATCCGACTTCTTTAAAGAATTACTACCACTAAATTAACTTAGTAGCTATATATAATAAAGCTAAGAGCTCTACCTTTATGCTTAATTTTGTTACTAATTTTTGCTTAGTTAATTACCAGTTAATTAGTCCTTTAAATAAGGTAAATAGGTAGCCTTCTGTGCTTTTTTTACTAACCGTATTATCTCTAAATAATACGTCACTTACTCTTGCGAAGATTTGGTTTATTATATTCTCCTTTAAGTACTTAATTATAAGGGTCTTTATTTAATAGAGATAGGCAATTACCCTTATAACAGCTATATTATATATTAGTAATAGATTTAATAAGAACTCTAATAGCTTACTTACTATTTTTGCCACGTTTAGATAAGTAATATTTACTATATAAAGTATTAATCCGACCTTCCTCTAATAGTTATAAATGTCCTACTTAAAGGCTTATTTTAGATTTAGGTTAAGCTCCTTAATTTCTATAGGTATATATATTTTATAATAATCTTTTACTTTAAAGCTTATTATAATTTTATTAATATAGGAGTCCTAGCTAAGCTAAATCTTCCTATTCTCTTAGTTACAAATAATTTAAATTTTTAAAAACTAGGTAAGGTTACCTAGGTCCTTAATTTTATACCTTACAAGACACTACTCAAACCAAGACCAAACAAAATGCGCAAACTGCCACCAAAGCATACATAAGGCGTGGGAGAGAGAAGACTGCATTGAATACAGGAGACAGAAGGCAAGGGCTTAACAGCTGCGGGAACAACTGCACGCTAGGTTATACAAATAGAAACAATAGGCGATAAGCCAGGGGGACGCAGGTGCCTTCCTAGCATTTCCTACCTTTAGCAATAGGGGGCTAGGCCAGCCATCCCAAGCCTTAACGGGCCAGAAGCAGCACCGCGCGATATCACCAAACCGAATAGGGACACAAGGGTTACAGGGGACACAAGGGTTACAGGGGACACAAGGGTTACAGGGTACATAAGGGAGAGGACACCCTATAGGAAGACTTCTATAGACATTTACTGTAAGCTCAAGACCAGGATAATTAAGAATTAGACTTAATGCGGTAAATATAACATTTACAGCCAACCTATAAAGGGTACATAGCTGACCAGTAAAATTAGGGGAAGAACTAGAGACAATAACAGATTTAGATATAGAAGCGCTAGTAAAAATATAAGACACGGGAATAGAAAGCTCTATATAAAATAAGTAGCAACTAGGGTATAGATATAAGAGACAGAAGTTCTAAATATCCCAGAGAAAGTGGAAATAGAAGAAGTAAGAAATAAAGGAAAGACAAAGGACCCTTACTAGGGGTCCGCCACCTATCTATTATATAGTATAACTGCGGCAATACAAACTACTGTCTTGTAAGGCCCCTACTAGACAGTCTAGACCCAGAGAAACACTATATCCTTACTATATAAGAGCCGTATTATAATACCTATATATAATTAACATACTGCCCCTAAGGATTCCAGCTCCTATACAAACCAAAAGCAGCCATATATGTATACTTTATAATCAGTAAGGCTATCAGCCTGTCCTTATAGTTATAGCAGGCAATCAACCTAGATATTACAGTTATAATAATCCAGATATATAGGGGACCGGTATAAATTATTAATATATATAACCCTAGGGTCAAAGGCGTCCCACAAACAGAGAATATTATATTAGTAATAAGCTTACTAGAAACCAAAGGTATAGAGTCTATTTTATTAGGAGACATAAACCTCTACTACCTATAGTAGGGAGGTATCTATGTTACTGCTAACTAATAGGTAGAGTGCCTACTAAGAGCTATAGACATCTGGGGCCTTAAGCTGGCTACCCCCCTAGGAGTAATTATATAGCAACAAGGCACTGCCAGAAGTATAATTAACCTTATATTTATAGATAAAGGCCTATACTAGAGATTTAAAAGGTGCAACCTTAAAGAAGAATAGGCACTTACCTTAGACTATATCCCTATCTAAATATAACTAGATCTAGATATTAAGGCACAACCAAATAGTAAAAGATACGCAATAAGGAAGCTTAAGACAGACAGTTTTCTTAGTATAGTTAAATAATAACTTTAAGACCTAGAAGAAATCCACCTAATACTAAATAAGCAAGGCTTATTAGTTACCCCTAAGAAAATTAACTAAAGACTAAAAAGGATCTAGGCAGCAATTAAAAATAGGCTAGAAAAGTACTACCCAGTCTTAAAACTAGGCCCCTATATATAATACGCGTGGTCCGTATAATGCGCGGTTCTTATTGCTAGCTAATAACAAGCAAGAAGGAAATACATAAGCAGCTACAACCCTAAAGATAAGAGATAATACAAAGACACAAAAAACCAGTTAAAGAATACCCTAAAAAAAGAAGCAAGAAACAACTAGAGACAATTTATAAATAAGCACACTTCTAATCTAAGCCTCCCCCATAACAAGGGCCTTTGGGCCATAGCGAAATAGTTAAAGAAAAAGGTAGGGCGCCTAGTAGAAGACCTATACCTACTACCCCTATAAAGAGCAGGGGAAATATAGGCCACTAACAACAATAATAAGAAGGCAAAGATCCTTATAAAAAGGTTCTTCCCCTAACCAGCTCCAGTAGACCTTAGTGATATTATAGGTAAAACACTAGTAACTTACCTACAGGTTAACAACAACATAATAATAGAGGAAATAGCCAGAACCATTAGCCGCCTTTTAAATAATACAGCACTAGGACCAGATAGAATTCCAAATAAGGCTTTAAAAACCTATAGACCACTTACAGCACCTTAGCTTGCAAATATAGCCAAAGTATACTTTATTATAGGCTACTACCCGCAACTCGGAAGATCCATAACGACGGTTATCCTATAAAAAGAAGGTAAAGTAGATTACTTAATCCCAGAAAGCTACCGCCCTATTACCTTAAAAAACACCCTTAGCAAAATCTTAGAAAGGGTAATAGCGGACTATATAGTAGACACGGCCGAGGAACACGCCCTATTACCACAAAGTTAAATAGGGGCAAGAAAGAACCGCTTAACACTATCAGCACTTACGCTACTCGCTACCACCATTAAGTCTATATAGGCGATGCAAAGGGACTTTATAGTATTAATACTTAGCTTAGATATTAGTGGTGCCTACAATAATATACCCCATAAGCGCCTCCTATATATCCTTAGGGCAAAGGGCTTTCTAGAATAGATTATACAATTTATTTAAGGGTTTATAGGCCAGAAAGAAATATTACTAGTCTTTAGCGGATACCAGAGCCCCCCTATTGCAGTTATAATAGGAATACCATAAGGATTACCCCTCTTGCCTATACTCTTCCTTTTCTTTATAAGCAACCTACTTAACTCCTTTAAGAAAGGGGCGACCTAGGGGATAGGCTTTATTAATAATATAAACCTAATTATATACGGCCCAACAGCTATAGAGAATTACAGAATACTAGAGAAAGCCTATAACACCTATATAGAATAGGTAAGATAATATAGAGTCCAATTCTTACCAAAGAAATACCAGCTAATCTACTTTATAAAAAAACGCAACTAATCTGCAGATCTCTAGCATGTAATTTATATTTAAGGCTTTAGGGGTTAACCAGTTTAAGGCCTAAGGGTATTAGGAGTATAGGTAGATAGTAAGCTCTAGTAGAGCGTATATACATTATAAGCGGCCCATAAGGGCTAAGTATAGTACATTATAATATCTAGGATTGTTAATTCTATATAGGGTCCATGCTTCCAGAGGTTATGCCTACTATATATAGCAGTTATCTGGCTAACCATAACGTATAGATCTAGTATTTGGGCCATAGGAGAATCCGAGAAAGGCCCCCCTAAATCACTCCTTAAACTACTCTAAAAGGTCTAAATAGCTTGTCTCTAGAGCATAATAGGCGGGTATAAGCGAATGGCCACAGTACTGCTTAAGAAGAAAGCTAATATCCCCCCCCCTACAATTATATATTAAAGCCGCTGCAATGCAAAGGGTGTAAAGGGAGCGCAACTCTAATATTATAAAGTATATTAAGACACGCCTAAACAAACTATAGAGTAACCCTAGGGTGCCCCACAGGAGAACAAACCAACAACCCTAAAGTAGGGAAGATATGTTAGAGAAATAGGTAAAGAAAGCAGAAGAAGAATGGTGCTATATTAGGGCCCAGGCCCACATAGAGGAGGAAGGGAGATATATAAGAGATTAGCAAAGACAACAGTAAAAGAGAGAAAGGAGCCAAAATAGAGCATAAAAGAGCACTGGAAAACCATCTACTGTAATATAACACTGGTTAGACCAACACTAGAGAGGTACAGTGCCAAGACATTAGTTTCCCGACACGAACGCAAAATCGCGATCGTCAAAATTCCAACACCAAGATCGCGACCTTACTGCACCACAATGCAACGCTCGTTTGGCACCGAAATTAGTGGAA
>Ga0307507_10006372_pt1 | contig 18181 bp, 5 predicted proteins | sample 7_EM_MG_FD_207223 | JGI IMG/M metagenome (GOLD analysis project Ga0307507, IMG submission 207223) | Populus trichocarpa ectomycorrhiza microbial communities from riparian zone in the Pacific Northwest, United States - 7_EM | ecosystem: Host-associated > Plants > Roots > Unclassified | place... | reverse complement strand
GAAGCTCTGCTCGAAGCTCTATCGAAGCTTTGCTCAAAGCTCTACTTAAGGCTCTACTCAAGGCTCTACACAAGGCTCTGTTCCAAGCTCTATCAAAGCTCTATCGAAGCTCTATCGAAGCTCTGCTTAAAGCTCTATCGAAGCTCTATCGAAGCTCTGCTCGAAGCTCTATCGAACTATCAATATTCTAGGCTCCATACGTACTATTACAACACAAAAATACTACGAGGTAAAAGCCCTTTTTCTTCTCTATTACATCTATATTGTGGTAATATTGTAGCTTTATTATATAAAAAGTTAGATATAGGCGATCGGTTGTAAAATCGCGAAGATACGTTTTAGGGAGGATTCGCGAGTAGACCTAACAAGACTCGCAAAAAAATTTCGACCTGTAATTTTAGAACTTTATATTAGCTAAAATGCATAAATAAGTATATAGATAAATAAAGTAACCCTTAAAATATAATCGATTACCTTTTAAAGTGGTTAACTAGTTAATTAGTGGAGATATATTGCTCTTTAGCAGTGTCGCGTTTAATTAATGAGTAGACCTTCATACATTTTCGCACTAAAGGCCCTCAGACGGCAAACGAGACCGCGCTTCCAAGTATAGGGGTTATATAACGCTAGCAGGGGTTTAATAAAGCTAGTAGGGTTTTTCTATAAAGCTATACTAGTTAAGTACTAGCGAGATTTATCTCGTTTACCGCCTAAGTCGCTTACTGAGATAACTCCGCAGGTTATCTTTGTTAAATATCATGAGATTTCCATCCCTACGATAATAACAAATTTGAGCGCTGTATTCGCGTTTTGGCAGCTGTTATAAGTCCACAACGTAGGCGTAGGCGTAGGCAAAAGGGGAAGGAAAGAAACTTCAACAAGTCGTTAAAAGGGAGGAGTCGACAGTTCTCCCAGACAACCAAAATGGCCCTTGCGTTCAGCGATAGGCGTTTGCTACGATTGCTATATACGGTTGGTGGCAATCAAGCGAAATTAAATGGCGCACAAAAATCGCAGCTCGCCTTGGGGGGGGGGGGGGTAGAAGCTGGCCGTTAACAAAGCTGTACTATGTTTTCGAAAATATCGGAAACTCGCTTAGAGCCACGACGGCGTGTATCTACCCTACTATTAAAACAATATACCCCTTATAGCCCTACTAATATAGCTCCAATTTATATAAATAAGGGCTTATTTTATAGCTTTACTTTAAGGCTATAAAATAAGATTTTATTTATATAATTTAAACCTAAATTGGTGGAGCTATAGGGGGTACTTATTTTAGTTAGCGTAGAGCCTTAATTTAAGTTTTATAGCCTTAGCAAAGCACCCCATATAACTCTACCAATATAACTCTATTTTATATATATAATGGCCTATTTTATAGCTTTATTATAGAGCTATAAAATAAGCCCTTATTTATATAAATTAGAGCTATATTAGTAGGTCTATTGGGGGTATATTGTTTTAATAGTGGGTACGCATAGAGCCGCAACGTCGCACATCGCGCCCCACTAAAATTCGCATACTACGCAATTCTTTTAATTTTTACCACCACCAACGCGCCCAAAGGCTTAAAATTAATAAACTGAATAATATTGGAAGGAATAAATAAATCTATAGAATCTAACTATAAGGAATATAGGCTATAATGTAGGCCTATATTGTACGGAAACCAAAGTGTCTGCTATAAAGACCGACCAAAATCGGAACAAAGGAAGTCTGCTTATATAAGCAGGAAACCTATATAGAGGACTCTTCCAGAGCTATTATTACACCCCTAGTACTCCACTAAAAACAGAAGCAGATCCTTCCTAAATTAGTATTAAACTTATTAATACATAAAAGAAATACCTTGTAATCCTCTAAGTGTACTATAGGTCCTATTTAACCTCTCCCTAAGCTATAATTAACTATCTATTATAAGCTCTCTACGTTATTTATATCCCCCCTTTAAAAATTATCAGCATTAGTCAAATTATTAAATAGCGTACCCTCCAAGGATTTACCGGCCTGTGTACAATTTCCTATTTAGGTTTAGTATCTATATCGTATTAAATAAGGCCTAGCTACTTAACAAAGTTCCTAAACTAAGCTGTTAACAATGGCTTTATAAGACTGTTAGCTACTATATCACCTATAGGAACGTACTATAAGTAGATTATACTGCTTTAAACTTTATTATAAATGTAGTACCAGTATAGCTTAAAGTTCTTAGTGCGCGTATGGTAGTCGTTACTTTTAGCAAGGCTAATAGCTGGTTAATTATCGCCATATAAATGTATTAGTAATAGATTCTTTCCGGTATAGCCTAAATTAATAAGAAATTAACGGAGCCATAAGGCTTCTTTAGCGGCATGTGTTATTGCTATATACTTAGCCTCCGTAGTTAAGGTTATAAGTATTAACTGCTTACTTAACTTATATAAAACTAGGCTACCTACTAGCTTATAGATATAGCTAGAAGTTAACTTCCTATTAACTAAATCGGTAAACGCTGCATTGCTATAGCCGTGTAGTTGTAGGTTAGGTATATTACCTAGTATACTTCCGCTATACTCCCTATTGCAATTAGGGGTAGTATAGTCTATAGCTAATGTCTTAGTAAAGGCTTTTAGAGGTGGCTGCTGCCCTTAGAGTAAGCCAAACTCTATACCTAAGTTAATTATTCCTGTATAGTAGGCGAGTATCTACATCGCAGCTTCTATATATGGTTTAGTAGGGTTATATAGGAACTAACAGAGCTTCCCTATAGCCTAAGCTATATTAGGCCGAGTCCAATTGCATAGATAGAGTAGAGAGCCTATTAGTAATTAATACCGTTTTACCAGCTCCGGCGGAGCTTAATCCTTAAGCTTATATAGCTTAAAGTCTACTATAGAGGGATGAATTGGTGTAGAGGCTAGTACGCAATCTTCTATATAAAACATATATAGGATCTTCCTAATATAGACATCCTGTACTAGTTAAATTAATCGCGCCTAACGGTTCTTAATAATTTAAATGCCTAAGTAGTATGCAATTGGGCCTAAGTCTCTTACTTTATACTTATTCCTAAGTGCTTTTTTAAGTAGTTTAATCGTCTATATATCTTATCCAATTAAGATAAGATTATTAACATAGACAATAATAATTTGGCCACTTTACTGGCTGACAAAAATATATAGGTTAGCTAGAATTGGCATGTATTTAAGGTTAATAAGGAAGCTCTTAAGCTCTTTATACCAAAGGCGTGGCGCCTACTTAAGACCATAGAGAGCTTTAAGCAGTAGACCCACAAGGGCAATACTATCTTTTAGATATTAATAATATCCTTCCGGTAGCTAAATATAGATATTCTTATAGTTAAGCTTTCCATTAAGAAAGGCTGTAATAATATCTAGGTATTTACACTCTAGATTATATGCAGCAACTAGAGCTATTAGTAACTTAAACATACTAGGGCAAACAACGCCTGCAAATGTGTCGCCATAGTTAATTCTTAGACGCTGCTTATTACCGCGTATACCTGTTTTACTTTCTATCTAAATAGGACATTATTCTTATTAACTTTATATATAAAGACCTATTTAACAGGTAGAGCCTTAGCTCTGGGTAAAAGTTTAATAATCTTAAATAAGACATTTACTATTTAAGACTCCTATGCCTTATCTACCGAAGCCTTCCACTCCTTAAATATTAAATTTATGGCTTTCTTCCAGTTGCGTAGCTCTAAAGGTAGTCCCTTAGTTACCCTTATCTACTAAGGCTGTAATAGAGCACTTATAAATATGTAGGCAAAGGTTAGGGTAAGGTAGGTGGCTTTTATAGCCAGCTCCTTCTTTCCAGTTCTATGGAGTATACTATAGTTAAGCCATAGCTTTAACCGCGTACAAGTGTTTGCTATAGGTTTAACCTCCTTATCTAAGTACTTATCTAGAGTCTGCTCTAGGTCCTCCTAGTAGATATCCCTTAGGGGAGTTACTTCCTAGCGGAGGTGTCCTCCTAGATTAGGTAGCTCTTACTAGTTAAGGCCTGCCTATTTATTATTAGTGAGGGGAGGTTAATTAGGCTACGTTACAATGTTATAATTGTTAAAGGCACCCCCTAACTAAGAGTTACCCCCTAACTATAAGGCCTAAGAGACCTTGTCTGCCTCCTATAGTGACCAAGAAACCTTACTTCCTTTCTATAGTAACTAAAAGACCTCTAGTATAGTATCTTTAGTAGGGAGTTCCTTAAGTAGTACCTAGCAGATATTATTATCGCCACCTTCTTCTTTACTAATTGGTATAGTAAGAAAGGTTCCTAATTTATTAAAGGTAACACTACTTAATTAAATAACCTTATTCTTATGTGGTAGATAGACGCAATATATATATATGCCTTTATAGCCAACCAATTATCCTTTCTAAGATTTTACAATAAACTTATTACCTTATTGCCACTAAGGGTCTTTTTTATTAATAAGGACGTAGGTAAAATAGCTATAGATCTTCTAGTTGGCGTATGTAATTATAGAATTAGTATTACTTAGGGTAAGAGCCATTACTTAAGCGGGCGGAGCTTAGTCCTTATTAACTAATATAGGCAATATATTAAGCCTATATACGGCTACCTTGGCAACTTTGGGCTAGAGCTTTAATAGCAATTAAGTCTTAGTTAATATCACCCTAACCCTTTCTTTAACCAGGTAGTTAGCCTTCTCTATAATTTTATTCTAGTATGCGGTATATAGGGTAGAGGCCTTAGTAAGTATACCTTTATTCTTAAAGAAATTGGTTAAGTCCTTACTAAACCACTTAGCAGCTCTATCTAACCGGAAGCAGCCAATTGTTATCCCTATTTAAGTCTTAATTATATAGACAAACTACTTTAAGGTAGAGGCCGCGGAGCCTCTATTTAATATATAGTAGATCTATCTAAAGCGTGTTTAGTTATTAGTGAATAGTATCTAGTACTTCTTACTGTAGAGACCTTTGTGTTTTAATAGCTTAACCACATTAACATGCACCTTTTTAAATATGCAATTACTGCATCATTAAGGGCGTCTTAATATTTACTTCTTGGCCTTTCTAAGGTAATAGTCCTCGCAGTAAAATGGCTTATCCTTAGTAACTATAATTCCCTTCATACTTTTAGCAAGGAGATGTATCTAAATAGGAGGAAGGTGTTATAGTCTCTTATACCAAGTCTCTATAGTAGCTTTAGCAAGCACGCCTTTCTTATAGAGGCGCAATTATGCAGTAGCCAGAGCTATTACAAAGGGAACCTCTATAGGGTTATCTACCAGTATAAATAAATTAAGTCCGTTAATATATAGGATATAGGCTATTTCTACCTAATCTTTAATAAAGTTAATTATATTATAGAGACTATTAAAGAAGGCACCCTTGCCTTATAGAATACTAAGCGAAATAACATTTGTAAAGAAGTCAGTGCAATAATATATATTAGTAAATGTAATTATATAGGCTAAGTAATTAGTCCAGGTAACTATAAACTTAACTAATTTAACACTAATAGCCTCCTCCCGTCTAGATTTAGAGAGGCTTAATTTCCTTATACTGCACAAACTTCCTAATATTATTGCTTATGTAAATATTTAAGTAACTATTAGCTATTTAAGAGTCCTTAATATTTATTCCTAAAGCCATAGCTACTAGCCCAATAACCTATATAGCAAAGATTAATCTGGTTACTAAATTAGTAGCTTAAGAGGGGCGATTAGGTGTCCCCTTAGAGGTATCCTCCTTTATATTTAAGGCTGCTCCATTACCTAAGTATAGAGGTCATTTCTCTCTAGGACTTCACCATTTAGGTCTTAGGTAGGCATACTTTATCTAGTAGCCTTTCTTACCACCTAGATAACCTTACTTATACTATCCACACTTATTTAAAGTATTCTTAGCAGGGCCTTAATTGCCTAATAAGGCACCATAGCTAGCTCTACCTCTATTTTAACCATTGCCGCAACCACAGCCATTACCGCGTCCTTGGCGTAAGTTACCTAGTATCTAATTAAATAAGGTAAAGCTCTTAGCTAAGTCCTTCTGCCAAGCCTTATTAGTAAGGTTAGTAATTAATTAAAGTAGTAAAATTATATGTCTATTATAGATCTTATTATATTAGATCTAAGCCCATATAGGGAAGTATTTGTTAACGGCGTTAATAAATTGGTAGTTAATAATTTTATTATCTAGGGCAAGCTTTACCTACTTGACCCCTTAAACCGCTTCTTAGTAACAGCTTAAAAAAGTAGTAATTACTTAGTCCAATTAAAAGCGGAGCTTAATAAAAGTCTCCTATATATTAGCCTTATAGATTAAGCTACGGGCCTTAAACAATTGCTTAAGGTGTTTAATATAGTCCTTTATCATCTACTTATGCTCTAGGGCAGTAATAATCTCTTTATTAATTGTACTAAGAATAACTAAACAGACTTTGCTGTTGTCCTTACTATACTATTTAAGCTCCTTATTGTACTTATTACAGAGCACCTTATTAGTTAAGCAAATTAAATTATTAGTGTCTGTAATAACTTAGAACCTCTTAAGGACCTTATTTTACTCCTCTTTATCAGCGTCTTTTAGTACTTAATTAATAAATATTATAGGCTTTTCTTCCTAGAGCTTTAAGTAGAGGGGTAGTCCTTTATAAATAATATATAGAAGGCCCTTACTACGTAGGTATATGTAGAGCTGCGTCTAATATTAATGCTAATTTAAACTGTCATTTTTAAGGCGTTAAATACCTAGATAGTCTTTACCCATGGCAACGCGTAAATAAACGAATTTAACGCGTAAATAAACGATTTTAACGTGTAATTTTGATAATATAAAATGACTTTATACGCAGGTGTAGTAACCTTTAATGCGGCCTATAGTAAGGCGTTAAATATAGAATAGTACAATATAACCTAGCATGGGTGTAGTAATCCTTAATGCAACCTATAGTAAGGTGTTAATATTCTAAACTGTTGGACAGCTTAGTAGTAATAAGTGCTTATAACCTAATAAACTGAATAATATTGGAAGGAATGAATAAATCTATAAAATCTAACTATAAGGAATATAGGCTATAATATAGGCCTATATTGTACGGAAACCGAAGTGTCTGCTATAGAGACCGACTAAAATTGGAATAACGTGTTTTATCAGTCATCCGCCAAAATCAGTCATTCGCCAACACCAAAAACCACCAAAAATTAGGAAAATCGCATTTTGATATCTTAATAACGGCTTTATAATAAATTCTAAAATTCTATAGATAACCTTTTATACCTATTCTAAGACTCTACTCTAACTTTGGAAGCAATCCATTAAATAGTTCTAGAGGAATAGCAATTTAGCTTAAAATTGGGGGCCAAAACTCAATATCTTAATAATGGCTAGGCTTATTATTCTAGAACTTTAATAAGAGTCTTAGAATAGGTATAAAAGGCCAGCTATAGAATTTTAGAATTTATTATAAAGCCGTTATTTAGATATCAAAATGCGATTTTCCCAATTTTTGGTGGTTTTTGGTGTTGGCGGATAACTGATTTTAGCGGATAATTAATAAGACACATTAAAGGAAGTCTGCTTATATAAGCAGGAAACCCGTATAAAGGGCTCTTTTAGAGCCATTGTTAAAAATAAGGCTATTATTCTTGCCTAATTAGATAATATATATACAGCAATTAATGTTGCTTTTTATAGCCTTTAAATGGCTGCTGTCTTTATGCCTACTGTGCCCTTTATCCCGCTATTATTCTAAGTAATATATCCTGCCTCCTTAAAGTGCTTTTTTATATATATGCTGTATACCTACTTAACTGTAAAATGTAAAAAGGCCTTAAAGCTCGCAAAGTCTTCTATAAGCTGGTGGTTCCTTTTAATCTACGCCTTAATATCATTAAACGTCGCCTTAATAGGGTTGAAATCTGGCAAGTATGGCGGTAGGAACTTTAGTAGAATGCCATGCTCCTTGCAGAGCTCTTAAAGTCGTGCCAACTTATAAATAGACGCGTTATTAAGAATGAGAACTAATTGTGGCCCTAGATATAGCGTATAGTAAGAAAGCACCTACTCCTCTATAAAGGCTTTAAATATTATAGAGGTAATAGAGCCTTATAGAATAAGGTAGCTTAGATATTTGTCTACTGTTAGCACTAGTAGAATACTCTATCTCTCTAACCTCTTAAGTGGGTGTGTAACTCTATAGCTAGATCCAATTGGTGCCTAACTGTATTTTCTATTACCTATTCTCTTATTTGCAGCAGACTTATTAAGGAAGATAAGCTGATCTGCTACCTAGCTCTTCTATATACTAATCTGGGCGTTACGCAGAGGCTTACTCCATTATGCTACCTAAGCTCTTACTGCCTTCTAAGACCAACGAGCTCTCTTAAGAGTCTTATAAACCGTTAAAATAGAGACTTAGGCGTTAAACTCGTTAAATAGAAAGTCCTGTATCTTATCTAAATATGCGGTTGGCCGGTCCTTTAGGAAGTTAAGAAGCTTCTGTAAAACCAGTTAGTAAAAGCCTAAGAAAAGCTTAACACTATAACATTATATATTACCATTTCTTGGTAAGGTAGCAGAGCTTTTAGTTGTCTAAAAATAACGGTAGGAGGAGCGTACAATTCGCCCCAAATATTAAGGTTTAATTATATCTTATAAATCGCCTTCTTGCCTACCTTTACAGCCTCTGTAATAGCTAGTACCGCCTTACTAGCTTTAATACAAATCCTAATTCTATGAATAACTTTATCTGGAAAGCGGCGGCCTATAATAACTTCAATTATAGTGGTTAAAATTAAGAGAACTGCCCTTTATAGAAATTTTGGTAGGGTGCGATGTGGCTCTTTCGCGTCCTAGAAGTCTATCCTACAGTGGGGTGTCATAAGTGTCCGTGCTTTTCCCTTAACAAAACTTTTACAGTCCTCCCTCCTACTTTTTCTACCCTATCATACACCTATGCCACGTCGTGCGTTAGCTCCAATTAGCGGTAATATTCCTTATTGTAAGGAGTTAACTCCATTTAAAAGAGGAGTAGTTATTAGCTATGCTGGTGCAGGAGTTAGAGCCTCTTAAATCGCGATCGCATTAAACCTCCCTAAATTAATGGTACGAGATACCCTATAAAATGCACCCTAATAACTATAAGGTTTTTCTATTGCTTAAATCGGATGTTCTCTAGAGTATTTAAAATAAGACAAACGTACGCTCTTAAGGATTATTTATATAAATCCTAGGATTATATATAATAAGCTGGCGTTTAAGGTAGGCCTTCCTATAAGCCAGAGTACGTTATATTAAATATTACACAAATACTACATTAAAAAATGGATAGCTAAGAAGCGCCCTATGCTTATATATAACTTGGTAAGAGCTTAATTAAGGTAGGCAATTAAACACTTAGCGTGGGAGTGCTTAAGGTGGAGTAAGATTATATAGAGCGACAAGTGTTCGGTTAAGAGAAGCGCAGGTAAGTGACCTTCTTATATATTTTATACACTAGAGCAGAAATAGGATAAAAATAAGATTAATATATATAAAAAGGATCAGGGGTATACTATAATGATATAGGCAAGCTTTTCTAGAGCTCTTAGAGCCTCTAATTTGGTGGTTATAGAAAGGGATAAGGAGGCGCCTAAGGGGGGGTATTCTGCCAGGTTATATATTAAAGTTTTAGAAAATTAGATACCCTAAATCTATAAGCCAGGCCTCCAATTTATATAAGATAACGCTCTAATATATAAAGCAAGGATTATAGCTAAATGGTTTAAGGAAAACGTTATAGAGGTAATTAATTGGCCACCCTACTCGCCCAATTTAAACCTAATTAAGCATGCTTGGATATAACTTAAAAAAAGGCTCCATAAAAGGTTTTTATACATTACTTAAATGCATAGGTTAAAGGAAGAGGTTATTAAGGAGCTATCTAGAGCTCTAGTAATTTGTTGGAGCGAGATTATACCTAGTTTCTTTAAGTTGTTGATCGCGAGTATATATAAGAGGTGTATAGCTGTTAAGGAAGCTAATGGTTGGCATATAGGATTTTAAACTCTAAAAAAAAAGTCGCAATAGCTAGATTTATATAGCGATAAGCCTTATAAATATTTTAAAGCTCTAGAATCGATTTTGTGGTTATTGCATAGTAATTTAGTAGGGGTTGTTATATTTAGTAGGGCCCGAGAGCGGACACTTATGACACCCCACTGTACCTTGTATACGCTCCCACCTTATACACAGCTATACTAAATTCCCCATCAAAAAAAAGTCCGTTTTTAACACTTTTTAACACTACTAAAAAATAACTTAAAAATTTAAAATATTATATTAAAAAACTTTAAAAACTTATATAAAAATTTTTTTTTTTAAAAAAAAAATTCTATTTATTAAGTTATTATTAATTATTTAAAAAGGCTAAATAATTAAATAACTTAATAACTATTAAATTTTTTTTTAAAAAAAAGTTTATTTACTTATTTTTTATATTTATAAGTATAATATATCCAAATTTTAAAAAATTCTATTAAGGGGTTAAATTATTATGGAGGAAAGAAAAAAGGTGTGCACGAGGTGGGACTGTGCACGAGGTGGGATAGACTTCTAAGCGAGTTTCCGATATTTTCGAAAACATAATACAGTAATGTTCACGACCAGCTTCTTCACATATGTACACAGTTAAAAGCTGCACAAGCCATGTAGCTCTTGGTATACGCCTTACCTAAATCAGCCTAGAATATACAGGGGATTAAACTGGTTACCTTAGTAAGCTCAGACCATAAAATCAATTAGCGGGCATACGTATATCCGCAAGCAGATATCGCTAACCTTTTTTGTTAAAAAGTTAATTCTATAGTCTGAGGGACTTTCGCAAGGTTTCTTAGGCGATCTAACTTGTTTTGTATTTCAGCCAGGCAGGTATCACGACAAATGACTTAAGCTGGTTAATAGGTAGAGACACAGAATTGTACAAGTGATCTGTCTATTAAAGGTGGCTCTTAAGGATCTTTATATATATGAGGAAGATGCTAGAATAGGAAAAGAGGGAGATTTAGGCAATAGAGATATCTACTAAGATATACGAAATACGAGGGTAAGCACTAGGGTAGTCTTACATAGGATACTAGGCATTAAAGACAACAGTAAGACGGTCTAAAGCTACCTCTGTGGCCAACACACCCCCTTAGATCTGACGTAGAGCGGCAGAGCTGGATTACCAGATTAGGCAGTCAGGATAGACAACCTGGTGGTAAGCTTTGCTGCTGTCCAAGTGTTAATTTACCAGATGTCTGATATCGCGGAGCCCTACTACATTAACAAATTTTTGATGATTTTGCTTTAAGAGAGCTTTAGTTAGTCCGTCTATAGCCATTTTGCTTGTTGGTACCTATTGTACAACAAAGCTTCCGTTTTGGACCTTTTAGCAAAGCTAGAATTAATGGATATCTACATATTGGAGCTTTATAGATACCATAGGAGTCTCTTTTATTACGATCCGTACTAACTGCTGATTGTTATAATTAATAATAACGTCCTGTTCTGGGTTGAATCTAATAGCCTTAAATATCCGCACTATATGCTCGACCTCCCTACCAACATATAAGAGAGCTAGGAGTTCTACCTCCGTAGTAGACTTAGTAACTGCCTTTTGTCTAGTTGCCTGCCATGCTATAAGTCTATTAAACAAGCTTATTAAGAAGCCCTGTGAGCTCTAATATATTGGAGCATCGTCAGCAAAGCTGGCATTAGAAGCAGCTTTTAGAACCTAGTTTATCTCATACGGCATAATAGTAGAGAACTTAAGAGCGAGGTATCTGGTATTATAGAGATAGGTAAGCAATCTGTTAATCTCCATAAGATAAGCTGGTAACGGATTTTATAAGAACTTAGCTAGTTTACTAACTAAGAAAGTAACGTCTAGTTGTGTAGTAGATATAGGATATGTTACAGAACCTATATGGCGTTAATATCCTTTCATCTAATTTGGCGTAGCTTCTCCCTTATATAGTGTTAATTCCTGGCCCAATAGTGGTGTAGCTGATGGCTTTAGATATTCTAGATGGTATATTAAGACTAGCTTCTTAAAATACTAATCTAGGCAGAGCCAGAGCTTTCCCTTTTATTAATCTTGCACGACACAAGTATTTAGGAATAACATAAACTGAGGTATTTGGCAGATCTCAAATTGATCTTATAGCTGCTTTAGGATGTCCTCCATCTGCTAACAATAGCTTAGGTGTCCTATAATTAGGATATTATTAACGTAGAAGAATACAAAGATAGGTTCAGTAGGGTGTATGTAGAGATATGGCTTATCCGGTACAGCTTTTAAACCCATACTTTGTAGAGCAGCAGACATTTCTAAAAACTACAATTTTAGAGATTTCCGTAGTCTGTATATTACCTTTCTTAGATAGAGAGAGAATCCAGGTGGTAGGTCTATACCCTTAGGGGGTATAAGGTAGACCTTATTGTTAACTAAGGCATTAACAAAGGCGTTGACGGCGTTAATCTGTATAATATCTAGGTCAAAGCCAGCGATGAGAGCGCAGAGCAGACGGAAGGTCCGATAGGCTGCCGTAATAGCTTTAACCTCCTCTTATAAGACTGCTTAAAGGTCTCCGCAGACAACTAGGCGAGCTTTAAATCTCATAATAAAGCCATCCAAATCTTCCTTGTACGTAAAGACCCATATAATAGGAAGTTGATGAACCTTCTTAACTAGTTATACCTCGTCCCAGGTATATTTTCCTATTAAAGCCTTTATCTTGGTGTAAGCAGCTGCTTTAAACTCCGTAGCGTACTTATAATTAAGCATCTCTTTCCATGACTTTAGTGGTGGTGGAAAGTTATCTCAATGTCTATACATCTTTATAGCAGCAGTATAGAAAGCGTGAGCTAATGGTGTTGTATCTAGATTGATAAGGTTATTATCACCGTTATTAATTTAAACTGTAAAGGCTCGTCGTTATAAATTCTAATTTAGTATATCTTTCTTCTTTGCCGTAGGCCGCTTTTCACGGCCAGAATGTCTCTCACCCCTTAACAATAAGCCTACTATTGTCTAAGGTTTGGAACAAGGTATAGGATCTATAAATAGTGGTTCAGTAACTTTAGGAGATAACTAAGTGGTAGATAATGTCTGTTAAGGCGCCAAAGACACTAATAGTCCAAATAGTTCTGGAGTTAGCTCTAGGGTAGGTAGCTAATAGAGTTCTTCTGTTAAGATCTAAATGCTTTTTAACGTAGGAGTAATATTAATATTTGCTAAACGCGGCAGTCCTTTATCCAGTTCTTTGTTAAAGTTCTCCATCCAGTCCTTGCTGCCATCTTAAAGATTATCCAGTAAGTCCTAAACTTGCTGAAAACAGTCCTTTTAAGCCTATAAGATAATAAGGTGTTCTAATATTTTAGGAGATTAATATCTCTTTAACTCATTAATTCATACATCACAAGATTGGATAATGCAGTTAGTGGTTAGTATCTATATCCTATAGATATTTAACGCTTCCATACCAACAAAATAACCTATTTAGGCTTATAGCTTAAACTTTACCTTCCTAGAAGTGCCGTATTTAATAAGTACATAGGTTAAAGATCCCACTACTTAAAGTCCTGCTAGCCATGGCTTCTATTTATACAGTATCTTAAATAGGGTCTTCCAGTCAATGGACTTAATAGGAGTTTAATTAAGTAGGAATACTGTAAGGAGCACGAACTTGGGCCACAGATCCACTAGTAACTTTACTTTAATAACAGCAGTCCTTGCTTATTTAGAAATGGCTCTCCCTAACCTTTCTATAGGTCTATTTTAAGCAGGAGTATCTAGTATTAATTGCTTAATAACACCTCCGTTAAGCTGGATAAGGTTCTTTACCCTAGCGCCTACACCTTACTCCTTATCTATATGCCAAATGCAGATACCTTGAGCATCAAATTTCTTCGCAAATGCTATCATTAATTTAAAGAGTGGAAACAGCGTCTCTTGCTTATAGTTCTTAATGGGGAAGGCATGGTGGTACTTTGTGTAGTTATACCAAAAATGAGCTATATACGTATCTCCATTAAACCTGTCTTCTTCTATAATGACATCAAAGTATACACGTTTAAAAGGGTAGGTTCCCTTTATGGATATTCTGCGAGATGTCTACTATGTCATCTTTCCAAGAATATATGGTTCACACAGTGGTATACCGTATAGAGTTCTTCCTCTGTCTGTCTTAACCACTTTAACCCTGTCTGCCGCAGTTAACAGATAATCCACTAACTCCATATTGCAGTGTAGTAAGTGCTAATGCTATACTCTGTTATATGCTGAGGTCTTAAAGAATCTGGTAGACATAGTATAGGCAGTAGGAGTAGGTAGTAAACAGGTGATGGCATTAATAAGGTAGAGACCTCCGTATTCTATAAGGTTAGCAAATAGGCTTCCATTATCCTTATAGCGTAGGTGGTTTGTAGATTAGTCCATAACTACTCCAACCCTATAAAGCTTCGCTGTAGATATTAAATTGGTATAAAAATATAGAGCGTACACTACGTTCCTTAATGTCAGATACCAAGTTAGACATTATTTACCCACCTTAATTGCCAAGTTAACATTACTGTATCCATGGATTTCTACTCCAGCATCTCCAGCTATTGCTGTGGATATGTATGGCTTAAGGTCACGGAAGTATCTAATATTATTATAGAAGTGTGTGTCTGCCATAGTGTTATACCCCCAGGCATTGATTAAAGACAGATCTGGATGTTCCTATGATAATAACAATGAGTAGGATATTATTACAGCAGCCGCTATAGCTTAGGGCCTATCCAGATCCTTAATCTTTTTAGTAGAAGCTGGAGACGTCCTTAACCTAGGACCTTCCTTCTTAATCTGCTTAACCCTTTTGTTATAATACTGCTTATTTATCGGGACCTTAAGCCATTCCTAACACCTCCATAGACATTCATCATTTAGTACAAAGTTTAGACCTTAGAGAGACTAAAACAGCTGCTTACAATTCTTTAACTTATAGGGTAAACCACAAGCAAAGCACTTTGTCTTAGTCAATTAAGAGAGTACTAGGGTGGTAAATATCATAGGATCTGCAGCTGGCTGCCTTAATAGTATAGCATGGGCGTTACGTCCCGTATTTAGATGCTTATAGAGGAGGTTAAATTTCTTAATTATTATTAATATTTTAAGCTTCTCTAACCTCTTCGCTACCTTCTAAATAAAGGTATAATACAGAGCTGGACAGATCTCCTCACAGTCCTAGACAAAAGCTTATATAACGCTGCTTTCCGTTGCCTCTATTAGTCCTTCCTTAAGCTCTTTGCCGTTCTGTATAATGGTGATATAAAGCTAAAGCCATAATTCTAGAGTCTGGCGTTTAGGGCCTTGTTTCCTTTTCCTAAGATTATCTAATACTATTTGCTACAATGTAGCTTGTAATAGCTTTACTACCTTCTTCAGCTGTCTTAGAACTAAATATGGTGTAGTAAGATTCTTAAGATACCCCAAGAAGTTTGTACCCACGGTGGCATGTAAGAGTGCTGCAAACGTATAGAGCTTCTCTTCCCGCTTTAGGTAGTCCTGTCATTATAGCTTATAGAGCTCAAAGAGCATTCTCTATGTCTCTAGAGATTGCTGAGGTTGTTGTTCTTATTGACTCAATAACCCAGGTGTAGCTGTTCCCGTAGATACTGGAGTTGCTACTGGAGCTGCAGGGGCCACTGCTAGTGCTACTAGTGCTGCAGGAGCTGCAGGATCCGCTGCTAGTGCTACAGGGTCCGCAGGTGCTGCTGCAGGTGCTATAGGAGCTGCTGCTATCGTAGGTATAGCTGGCTCATTATTTTGCTTAATTTCGTTCTCCGTCTTATCTGGGTCAACATAGTCCCAGATCTTCACAAAATTTACTTCTTAGCGGATAAATTGAAACCATATAGGCCAGTCTTTTTAGGACAGCAAAAGAGGGTTCGTAGAGTCCGTTGTTGTGGGTGCCATAGTGGCTTGTTGTTTTCTTAAGGTTGCGTAAAGAGACGCACTTACGCGAAAATGACGCGTTATTTCGTAACAAACTATGCTCTAAGAGGCTTAGTGGTAGTCGTCTGGCCACTAAGATCTCCCTAGTACTCAGAAGGTTACCGGGCTCATAACTTTCAGCCAGGCAGGTATCACAACAAATAACTTAAGCTGGTTGATAGGTAGAGACACAGAATTATACGAGTGATCTGTCTATTAAAGGTGGCTCTCAAGGATCTTTATATACACGAGGAAGATGCTAGAATAGGAAAAGAGGGAGATTCAGGCAACAGAGATATCTACTAAGACATACGAAATACGAGGGTAAGCACTAGGGTAGTCTTACACAGGATACTAGGCATCAAAGACAACAGTAAGACGGTCTAAAGCTACCTCCGTGGCCAACATTGTATATAGAGCAGTCACCTTTTTTAACGAAATTGATCTACCCCCCCATAACAGCTATTATCTCAGAAATACCATCAAATTGATCCGCAGGAGCAGCTCTATAATCGATAAGTATATCTACTCCGTACGCCTGCACGATATCTAGTAGAAAGCGCCGCCGAATGGGCGATTCGCCTACTTAGGGTCTGCATAAAGCTCTGCACGAAGCTTTGCACCAAGCTCCGCACGAAGCTCTTCACGAAGCTCTGCACGAAGCTCTGCACGAAGCTCTGCACGAAGCTCTGCACGAAGCTCTGCACGAAGCTCTGCACGAAGCTCTGCACGAAGCTTTGCGCGAAGCTCTGCACGAAGCTCTACACGATGCTCTGCACAAAGCTCTGCGTACGGAGGCTCTGCACCAAGCTTTGCACCAAGCTCCGCACCAAGCTCTGCGTACGGAGGCTCTACATGAAGCTCTGCACGAAGCTCTGCGTACGGAGGCTCTGCACAAGGCTCTGCACGAAGCTCTGCACGAAACTCTACGTACGGAGGCTCTGCACGAAGCTCTGCACGAAGCTCTGCACGAAGCTCTACACGAAGCTTTGCACGAAGCTCTGTATACAGAGGCTCTGCACGGCGGCTCTGCGTACGACGGTTCTGCGTACGACGGCTCTACTACGGAGGCTCTATATAAAATCTTTGTGCAGAGCTTCGTGTAAAGCTTCGTGCAGAGCCTCCGTACGCAGAGCTTCGTGCAGAGCTTCGTGCAGAGCCTCCGTACGCAGAGCTTGGTGCGGAGCTTGGTGCAAAGCTTGGTGCAGAGCCTCCGTACGCAGAGCTTTGTGCAGAGCTTCGTGTAGAGCTTCGTGCAAAGCTTCGTGCAGAGCTTCGTGCAGAGCCTCCGTACGTAGAGTTTCGTGCAGAGCTTCGTGCAGAGCCTCCGTACGCAGAACTTCGTGCAGAGCTTCGTGCAGAGCCTCCGTACGCAGAACTTCGTGCAGAGCTTCGTGCAGAGCCTCCGTATGCAGAACTTCGTGCAGAGCCTCGTGCAGAGCCTCCGTACGCAGAGCTTCGTGCAGAGCTTTTATACACGGAGCCTCTATACAAACAATAACTTCCTAAGGTTCTTTAGGGTAGCTATTATAGATTTATATAAGTTTTATATATATTAGCTAGCATTTAATGAAGTTATATATGGTCACAGAATTGCTAATAACGCGTTTTTTTTTTAACGAAAATAATTACAAGACCTAAAAATACCTGAGCAATAAAAATAATATATTCTAAAAGCCTAGGCTCTGTTATATAATTGATGAACTTTGGGAAATAATATAAAATATTGGTGTTGAGTTATTTCAATATCCACAACCTCCGCAACGCGGATATCCGTGGATTTACTAAGAACCTTTGCGAAACGCGCTCAGACGTGATACTGGTGGTGCAACACAAACGTAGTTAGTCAGCTTGCGGACCGATTGAAAATCTTATCTCGGTCCCAGACGATCAGCCAATTATAAGCTGCTTACATAACAGATTAATCATCTTATGTTATTGTCGTCTGGTACACGGTTCGGAAATTTGTTAATCCCTCGCGCCGATTTATATATAATTCTTATACAAACTCGCGCGCCATACTAAATTTTTAGCTATTAATTAATAACGAACTAACGCCTTTATAAATAATTAGCCAACGTTATATTCTAGAACTTTATAGGGCGATTCTAATGCTACCAAAATTATTGCGAATAGCCTAGTGGTTACTGCTACATTTCGCCTTAAATAAGCGGATCTCCCCTTTAAACCTCTGCTTAAA
>Ga0307507_10006371_pt1 | contig 18186 bp, 19 predicted proteins | sample 7_EM_MG_FD_207223 | JGI IMG/M metagenome (GOLD analysis project Ga0307507, IMG submission 207223) | Populus trichocarpa ectomycorrhiza microbial communities from riparian zone in the Pacific Northwest, United States - 7_EM | ecosystem: Host-associated > Plants > Roots > Unclassified | place... | reverse complement strand
TTCCCCTCCTCATCCATCCTTCTAGCTAGCCGACGGTGCAAATAATCATCATAACCCTCATTCTATATCTCCCCCGCTAAACCTCCCAAAATCCCATGTTTACCTACTCACCCACCCACCTCCTTGTAACTACCCCCCGGTGATCTTTCAGCCATGGGGTGTGTCTATCTGAGCGTAATCTCCGCGAACCCCTGACATAACGCTCATGCATATGCCTCTTTTACAGCCCGTACCTGCAGTAGATCTCACAAAATCTCACTCGTGGACTGGGGGGGGAGGATTAGGTAACCGCCCCGCCCAATCATTTGGTTCTGATTCCTCAAGGAGGGAGGGAGGGCTCAATGGGGACATGAAGGTTAATAAGCGCATTATTGCAATTACTGTGTTTTGTTACCTAAGGAAAGCCGATTACCCATCTCGTGCGAGAGTGGTTCTTCCATTGTTTCCCTTGCATATAATATTCGTAAGGTATAGTATTGTTTTCTGGGAGGAGGGACGCCCCTACGTATGTATGTATGTATGTATGTATGTATGTATGTATGTATGTATGTATGTAGGAGAGCATAGTACTGTACCACCTCCTCCCTATAATACCCCTAATGTCGAAGCGTTTTTAAAAAGGACCACCATCGCTACCACCAAAATTCGACTCTTTCGCTTGGATCCAGGCTGAATGCAATAGCCGTTCTTTTTTTTTTGAAAGCGCTTTGACACTACAAGTGCAGTACTATCCGCATATGCAATGTATAATACGTGTGGGAGTGAGTGAGTGAATGTGTGACAAGGTACGGTAGGAGAAGGCTACGAAAGTAGCCTTGCACAACGGTGGATAAATCCCAGAGCACTCATAGTATGCACATAAAGGTCGTATGCTGACCCCCCAGCGTCCGTCCGCAAGGAAATTTGCCACGGGGATATTGCCCTGTCCAGGTTATCGCTCTCTATAGCACCAATCGACTCGGCAATTGAAAGGGATGTGCTGTGCTCGAGTGCAGTATGCATGCGTGCATGCAGGTGCCGGTGATACAGAGAATCAGGTATTGTACCGGTGAATAGAATAATGTAAGGAAAAAACGGTTGTACGATTTTAGCGATAGAAGCAATGTATCCCTTCCCCCCTAACTCCAGATATAATCGAGTCATATTATATCCACTCCTAGAAATAATGGTGATTATCTTCCCAAATATCTATCCCACTCTCGTGCCCAGCGCACTCTGGAGTTCTTAGCTTGTTGAATCTAGGCCTTTTGAAGAGCCAAATTTCGAGAATTGGTGTTCCCCGAATAAATGGGATAGCTTCAGCCTTCAGACAGGAGCCCATTGATAGATGGCACTAGATGCCGGAACGTATGCCGAGGGTTCCCGGGGGTAGGGCGAAATTGGCCACAAACTTGCTGGCACAGTAGTCTTCGTTATTCCGTTCGCCATCCCAGGTTCATCTAAATTCACCGGGGGTGGAGTGGTCGTTATCGAGCTAGATGCCCACGCTACTTTCCCTGGTGGTGAGAGGGGGGTACTGTATTGTACTCGTATAGCACGGTTCGTTTCTTTCGCCGGCAGGCTTGCATCAGTAACTTACTCGGAGACAATGGAGAGGATGGAATAATAAAAGGATACAATAAATATCGGGGTTATATCTGGACCTTAAAATCTCTTGAGATCCTCTATCTCTGTCGGCCTAGGATAGGTCTAGTTTGACAAGTTAACAGAATTGCGAATGCCGGTTAACGAGATCCAATACATGTAGAGGGTTGATCGTATACCATGTCAGGAAAACGCTAATCCTTCCTGGGGGCCTTTTGGCTCGGAATTCGGAGATTGCAGGGCTGACGAAGACAGTGGAGGTCGAGAAGGTTTGCGGTACTTGCGCAGCAATGATTAAAAACCAGGAATGGAGGGAGGGAGGGGGGGGGAAGAGGGGAAGAAGAGGGGGAGAGGGGAATGGTAGATGATAACGAGGCCAAGACAGTTAGATATCTAACTGCCGGTATGAGGCTCGATGGCATGTACAGTACAGTACAATACTAGCGAATTTCAAAGATATCTGGACACCTATGAAATTCGCGAGCATTGTACTAGTACTCCCGTTCGCTATGTAGAGTACGAAAAAGAAAGAGGAAAAAATCAAAAGAGAAAAGGAGGAAAAGAAAGATACGGTATACGGTATAACAGTATCAGGCTTTATTAATTCTTCCCTTTTGAGCTCCACGAATGTAGTGGTATGGTGGTGGCCGGGTGCTTCCATTGGATGATTGGCTGGTCATAACCGCGCATGTTATGAAAATTGTTTATTGTGAAATACCGTATTACCACAGCAGAGGAAAGAAGGAAAAAAAAAAGAAGGGATCAACCCCTGCGCGACGGGACCTCTTCTCAGCTCTAGCCATCGCGCTATCGATGGATTCCCGTCTCATACGGCACCCTACGGGTACAGCACGGTACCATGCCGGCTGGAACTGCGGATTCCTGACCATATAAGTCGACCATAATTGCGGAACGCCCAAACACTCACCAGTCTAAATACATAGTCGCTACTGATTGGCCGAATCTTAGTAATCAGTGGGAATTGTGTGTTCGGGTAGGTCGTGAACTAGTACAAGTCCAGTACCGGTATTGTATTTGGGTGTTCCGCCGTTGTAGTGCAGAGTCAAGGATTAAGCGAAGAAACACCAATAAAACAACCCATGTGGAAGAAACCTTTCTCTTGCTCATCTCCTTATTAACAAATCCCACGTTACTCCAATATATACAAAAAAATGGGGGTGTGGTTATAAAAAGTTATAGTATACAAGAAGAGAAAAGAGGAGAAAGAATAGTTTGGACAAGTTCGTGCAGATTTCAGCCAGCCAGCCAATTTTATACCATAATAGTAACCCCCTAAAGAGAAAAAAACGTGCAAAGAACCACCACTCCCCATGCAACCACTAGAACAGGAGAAAAAAGAGGAAAGAAAAAAAAACCAGTGATACACCGAACCCATCCGCTAAATCCCAAATCACCGAATTAATATAAAAAGGAATAGAAAGAACTGAGAGAGAACCTCTATGAAGCCACACCAATTTTTGCATCAGGAGGATATTGAGGCGTTTGAGGGGAAATATAATCTGGTGCCTGGCTCTTATCATCTCCGCGAAGATCTCGGTATGGCGAATATTGGCCCCCCTTCAGAGAAGGACTTCGGCCCGCCGAGTCCAATTCTTTGTATGGTGAATATGGCGCCAGGGGTGTTCGTCCGGCTGCTTCGATGTCTTTAAACGGCGTGTAAGGTGGTGAAGAAAACGAGCTCTCGGATCTTAATCTTGATGAGTTGCCGCATCCATCGCTGTCTGCACGCTCTCTGAGCTGTGCTGAGAATGTGTTAGGATTATATTCCCTCGGTATTGAGAGTGAGAGGCTGGCATCTTGTCCAGATTTCAAGACCGCTGGACGAAAGCTTCCTGGTGTTGATGGGGGTTGTCCGGCCTTTAGTGAATCAAGCATTTCATACGGTGGGTCGGGCTCAGAGAGACGTCTGGCGTTGAAGGAGACAAACTCGTCATTTGGCTTCTTCCGAACAAAGACGTTTTTGAAGAAGTTATACCAGCCAACGAGGATGGAGAAATTGCCAAGTAGGACGAGAGCCCAAATTCCATTAAACTAAACCACCATTAGATCCAGCCCTGCCACTATTATATAGGAGTAGGCAACTTACTGATAACATGAACAGCACTGCTAAGGCAGTCGCCTCAGGTACCACAAGTTCCGCTGCAACCTCCAAACACTTGTCCTTATCTCCGTTGTGCTGAAGCAAGCACAACAACCACCTGAACCCTATCCGCGCATTCTCTGGTGTCTGCTCTGTAGTCCCATCAAATTGCAAGAAAACCGTCGCAAAAAATACCACGTTCGCAAGAATCAAAACAACAACAAATACCCCCCTCCACTGCAGCGCTACGACCCTCTGAATCCTTCTGAAAGCCTGCCCTGCCGTCACGGTCCTGACACTAGTTGCATATGGCAGCGGAGATCGTAGCTCTGTTGCTTCCTTCTCTTCCATCAAACTGCGGAGATAGACCTGGATGCAGTAACCAAAGCTATCATCCCGTTAGTTGCGTGTTAGTTAGATGGTAAAAGGATCACTCACGTTATTGACTGTGTGACAATAGATGCCGCGGCCACCGCTAAGAGCGGTCCCCAGAAGGTTTGTAGTCCTGACTTAGAATTGATATGGCATGATTCACCAAACCGGAACGATACTCCGGTTATAGATAGTGCTATGGCTAGGAAAACTACGGGTATCGACCACCCAGCAGCTTGTGCGGTGAGGAAGAAGCGGCGTCCAGGAATTACTTGCCAACAAATTTGAAGATGTAGTGATAACGTTCGCAGGAAAACTAGACCTGTCAGGCAAATTCTTAAGTCCATCGGGTTGAACAAACATACCCCACATGACTGTACACCATCCTCCACCTAATAAGAAGGCACCGGAAAGAGCACAATTAATGCTCGAATACATGTCGTGAGGCGTAATTTTGTCAAAGCACTGTGTTGACTGATTCCCCATAGGTATTATGAAAGATACCTAGTATCATTAGCCCATCCATCCTATCTCGTCTACCCCTCATCCTATCCCATCCAAAACCATCAAGCCACACGCACCTGCATCAGCATTATAGCCAACACTAGACATACGCTCAGGTAGTGTCTACGTGTGCATTCGACCGGCAAAACTGCAAAACTAAGAAGCATGAAAGCACAGCATCCTACGCTCACAATGCTTATGTTCGTAGAGTAACGTACTAACTGCTGGAAATCTAAGAGACTCCATTAGTTTGGAAGGTCTGGTGCCCATTTCTGGTAGACAACTCACGGTCAGGGTACACCCAGTGTTGTTTAGGGCATGGTAGGCAGCATGTTCCTCCGTTGGCGAGCAGTGGTACGCACACTCTGGCATTTGTATCTGAAGGATTCATTAATGATAGCAGGGACTAACGGTTGTGTGGTCGAACTCACCACCTCCACTCGCTGGATAATCACTCCCAGGGAGAAATGGTAAAGGGCAACTTGTAGCCATAGCCATTGTATTCGTAATTGAAGGCCACTCTTCAGATCTGGTTTAGAAAAGGATACCCCGTGATTTACAAGACGAACATATAAACTCCCAAACTCCCACAACCAAAAACCAAAACCCTTTGTTTGCAATAACCCGTAGTAGTCGTAGTAGTCGTAGTAGTCGTAGTAGTGGTGGCGGTCGTGGTGGTAGTATATATAATAGTAATAGTCGATAGTATCAGACAATCAAGCAATGGTTTAAAACGAATGACGAATGAGCCCGGCGAATAACTATGTAATTGGATACGTCCAATGAGAAGTCGTCTAGGTTACCTGAACTTTGAAAAGGCAGAAGGTCGTTGACACGAAGGTATGAAATTCTTGGGGGCCAAAAAAAAAACGAGAGTCGAATGGGTGGAGGACTGGGGGGGCAGTCAAGTATATACTCGAGAGAAAAAAAAAGCTTGCTATGGTAAATGCAAGAGGCACCCGGCAGAGAGGTTACGGTCACGACTGCTCGCGCGGCGGGGGAGGTGGCCGCGATATATACTTACCATGGGCAACCGAGGCGATTTCGCCCCCAGCACAAGACCCATGCTGCTCTGCACTTTACTTTTTTCTCCCTTTTGGCACATTTGGGATATGAATGGTTGCTCACAAGGATACGGTCTAGGAAGAGTATCGCCGTAAGACACGATAGGTCGTCGGGCCTGCGGGGGGGAAGGAAGGAGGGCAAGAAGGGCAAGTGTGGGAGAGTGGAGGGCGAAGGCTGAATCCCTGGATCACGAAATTCACTGGACCCAACCAACGTCGCCTTTCCCCCCCGCACCCACCAGAAGTCAAGAATGAGCGACTGGAAAAACAAAAAAAATAAAACACAGGGTCGACGGACAGATGGGGCGGGTACCTAGCCACCAAGAACAATGGCCCCCGGTACTGCCAACAACCACTGTAGAGCGCTCAAGTACTTGTATTGGTACCTCTTCGCACAGCCCACCGGAACCGCTGCTGTAGTGCACTGAAATTTTACCACTGTCTGCTTGGCTGGAAAATGTTCCCTTGGCAATGGGGCAAGCATAAATGGAGCGTCATGCAAGGAGGGAGGAGCGACAAGCAGCCAGCGTTTGGCGTCCAGTCGTTGCGTTGACTAGACTTTGCCGAGCAAAAACTTGCGAGTGTCAATTTAGCCACTCTTCCATACCCCTACTGATATGTAGACTACACTTCACCTGAAAGTACCTGTAGTGAAATCCGTGCATTAACACCTATTATTAAAAATTTCCCGGATCTAGCGTGTGTGATACCGGCAGAGTGGTGCTGTACTCGAGTACTCTGACCTTGGTATTTGTCGTGCCTGAACATCTCCTATTAAAGGTCTGGAATCATGGGGTACAAGTACAATCAAGATTTTCCCGAGCTGAATTGGGGGGCAAAACCGTGCATTTCGGCGAGATCTCGCCCCGTTGAGCAGCTTCTAGGTACAAGCTCCGAGAAAGTGCGAAAATGACAAGGGCAGTGCGTGACTCTGCATTGACCAACCTTGACTTTGCATCTCTGTCTCAACCTGTGCTGGCCGCCTTACCAGCTGAGGTACGAACACCTCTCAAGCGCCTTTTACTAACGCTACCCATTGGAAACTGACGTATGATGGTGATGACAGTACAGCGAGGATAAACCTGATTTCGCGACTGCCGGTCGGATGTCTACTTTTCCTCGTGGGCTTTTTCTACTCCTCCGATTTCACGTCCACAACCGCCCATAGCGGATAGCCAGCGCTGCGGCCATGGTGCTAGTCACTGCCGGTGCTGTCTCTTTCGCGCTACCGCCTCAAAGATTTGCTGGAACAAATTGATTGACTGGATTTGTGGAGAGGATCGGCTTCAGCCTTTAGCTGTATTGTGATATCTTCCTTATGACACTTTAGCCATACCCTGCCTATTCCTATCTCAAATATCAACATCATAAGGAGGCTGGGCCATCTAGAACAACAAAATTTCGCCCTGAGAACAGAGTGCAAGCACTCAAACTATTCCCCTCTTATGACTGCTATTGCTTACTGGACCAGTGGTTACTGGATGGTGAACAAGAACCCAGGATAATTTTCCACTCAAACTCCTTCCTAATTGCCAATGTGGAATTCTCTTTTCGCGATGAAGATAAAGATGAAAATTTCCCCGAGTACCGTTACAGCAGAAAAAGTCTGGCACTGGGCACCTCAAACCAACCAAAACCAACACAATAATAATTCTCAAAAATTTCCAGATTCTCAATAAGGGCGATCTTTGTGGAGATAGTAAAATTTCGAATTACCAACGCAGGGTCTTCAGTCGCTTTCGAAGCTATTTTAGCCAAGCCTCACTATTTTGTATTATGTAAGCAAGATGAATTACCAAGGGTGCTGATTTCAAGTGCCCTGCACCATAGAGCGAAGAAAAGCAGAAAAGAAAAGAAAAAATGCTCATCCGTTACAAGTAACATGACGAACACCCTTATGTCCCGTTTCGTCGAGGAAATGTATGTGATTTAGGTTACTTATTATCAGACAGCTAGGGCATTTCCATGATTCGCCTTTTTCTACAAGTACCTTTGGTCCTTCTTGAAGAGATGTGCGGAAATTGCTGAAAACGGCTGACGTTTAATCTCGCTTGATAACCTGAATGGCCGCGCGACTGGATCCGACAGGAACTTTGTCGACCTAAGGAACAATTCCCGCCGCAACGACCACGCAGAGACTAAACAAGTCAAGTAGCGGAAGTGCGGGTGCTCCTGAAGAAGGGGCCCTTGTCACTGGTGTGGGTGGGGAAACGAAACGAGAGGGTTTCTTATTCGAAAGTGTTTCTACAAGAGATACAAGTACGAAGTACCATTGGGTCCCCTATGTTGACCCTGGCCCCTCTCCTACCTCCACCCATCCAGCCTTCACCCCCTCGTATCTGCTCGTAGCCTATCCACGTTCCGCCTTCACTTCCCCCTTTTTTCATCTAGACCTTGAATAAAGGCAAAGAAACAAACCATGTCGGTTTTGATTTCCTCCGATTTCTTCCCTGCAGTGGAGAAAATAGGTGGACCTCGAGTCTCTCCTTTCCAAACAGTAGTACGGTATTCCGCACTAAACCGCCTGCAGCTGCGGAAAGCATACCACACGTTTTTTTATTCCCAAAGAATGGCTGACATTCGGGATCTACGCCGTTTGCTACCGCTTACGTCTCTCTTACTTCGTATGCCCTTCTCTGCTTCATCAGCTAGGCAGCTTCAGCCAAACAGCCTACGAGTACTATACAGCACCCGCATAGCGCAGGCAAACTGGGACGGTAGATATATATCGTGAAGGGGTGAGGAGGGTTTCCTACGATGCTGCTCTAGTTTGTACGAGTACAGCATCTCATCCCAAATGATGACCGAAAATCTAAAAGCTAAGTTACACTAGGGCTGGGAATCCTCCGGGTAACCACGAGATTCTCAGCCCGCACGTCTGACAAACGTTCCCTCCTACATACTGTAGATTATCCTTGCAGGACGGGAATCCGATGAGATGACAAGAGGGTTTATCTTTTCTTTTTTTCCTTACCTCTCTTGCTCTCTTCCTATCATACCGGTGCTCTTGTCCGCTCATGCTATTTGGTCGTCCTCATGCTCGACGCATTGGCTTTTTTACCCTCTCTATGATATGACTGATAATTGTGACGGCAAAAGATTAGTATGGTAGAGATAAAATATGGTGGCACCGTGGCAAATTTTGGATTATTAGACGATCCAAATTCCCATCTATGGCAAGAGGGAAACCAAGCAACTGGAGGGAACCCATAACCAAAAGATCCACCCCGCGGTCACAGCCCCGAGATTCAAATTTAAGATTAAGATAAGATTATAATTCCATCCTCTCGAGCGCCCGACCCGTGGGAAAGACATTAATAGCGCTAACGCACGTAATTGATGGGGAACTCGATCCGCAAAAAGTAAACATATAACAAGAGACCGAAAGCCGTCTATCATCCGGTATCAGAGCCGATAGCGAATGCCAACCAAGACAATGACACCACTCTACGGTAGGGAGAGCCCAAAAGGAGGAGCAGGAGGAGGAGGAGGAGGAGGAGGAGGAGGAAAGAATGAATGAGATCGGGCTTGCTTTTGGCTGAAAAAACGAAATAAACAATACGGTAATTGACCTACTGTACCTACCCCGTGACCAGTAACACAAATACCAGTAACTTACTCTGGGGCGCTGTGGCGGGATTTCCAGACGCCGGGTACCGTATTGGACAAAGCGGAGCAGAAATGAGTGATTGCACGCGGTCGACGAATCACATGTCTTATCGGGACGATATCAATGCCATTGGAGGCCACCATGCCCTCAGCAAAAGACCATCCCGAGTCCGCATTGGCTCGAGGAGATAATGAGAGTAGAGTTCGTTTTTAGACTTACGATGTTAGTCCGAAGGAGTTCCGAAGCTCATACCGCAAAACTCAGTTGTTGTTGGCTCCAACGAAAAACGCTCAGTAACTCTTTTCCCTCTTGCGACATTCCACTATTTGGCTTTCTTGGCTGGGAGCGGTGAAGCAAAGCGAAATCTGCTTGCTTCCTTGCCGCTATTTCTGCGTCCCTACTCTAATGCGCCCTGGACGCCCCAGAAAACTGCAACGACGGCTCTCCGATGACAGACGTCAAAGTCTCAATTTCGACGGCAGCACGTTTGTTGGGATCAGCAGTGTGCTTTTTTTTTCTTTTCCTTTTTTCCCCTCACCTCCACCATTTACCATAATTTTGCAAGCCGTGATCCGAGTGATCGATTGACCAATTAGGACCTAACAGATACAGATGCTTTTCATAATAATGTCGTTTGTAATAATGTAATGCACATCTGGAAAGGAGTATTATGGGATACATCAAACGAGACCCAATCCCCGATAGAAATTTATTTTCTGTTTTTTACCTCTCCTTTCTTCTCACTGATTTTGCCAATGCAATATTATATAGGCAAGAACTTTGTAATTGATGATAGGCATCACGGCTCCATGCTTTTGTGCCATACTCGTAGCTCGTCTGATAGTGCAGTCTGAAGCCGCCGTCCAAACTAAACCAAAGCTCAGAACAGATCGTCCCAAGCGCGGGGGGGAGCGAGCAAAAATATGAATGAAACCTAATGAGGAATTCTCCTATTCTCTAAGTTCCCGAGCTCCGGTACCACCCACAATCCCCCCTTCCTCTCCGCTCGCAGATCGCAGGGGAGACCGGCTCAATTGTACCGTAAGATAGGGTAGATATCCACAGCGAACTGGTATATGTTCCATGTATCCAGCCAACTCCCGTACCTATCGTACTCGTACCCTCTAGTCACAGCAAAACTCAAGTCAAAACCCAGGATCCCAAGGCGAGTAACAATTTGATAGACTATTCGACTACAGTACCGGTATAACACCAGCTCCCCCGTCTCTCTTGGAAACTCGAATTTCGCAAACCGCCCCTTCCCGCTACCCTAACCAGGTTTGGAAGCCTATAGTTTGTCAATCGACCGACCGAAATATTACTTTCCGCCGAGAAAACAAAAGAAAAGAAAAATAGGTAACAAAAAATAACAAAAGTGCAACAGGAATTGTTGAGGTTTGTTATTTCCACAATTGATAGGTCACGACACCTGGTCCGGGTAGTAAGGCAAATATTAACGCGAAACTGATCCTTATTCGAGACTACTATATAGGGGGTGGTGGGGAAGGAGGGGAGCATCGCAGGGTAAGGTTTGCCGTACCTATCCCGCACTGTACGAGTACACTACTAGTACTTACTCTAATTACAAATATAGCAGAGCACGCTACCGTGGTCACGAGTAATCATGATTGCACAAGATATCACATCGAACGATGGTCCCTCCGGAATCCGGATATCCCCCGTGCTTCTGTATCATATCGTACAAGTATGGTACGGCTACCTCTTCTCTCTTTTCTTTTCCTCTCCTTTTTTTATTTTTTTTCTTTCTTCTTTTTGCTCTTTCTTGTACCTCCTCCCTACTTTAAGTATAATACCTATTGTAACTCTCTCTTCTCCACAACATTCATCCAATCCCACGCTGCCAGTAACCCTCCTGCCGAAATCCAGACCCGCAATGTGCTTCTATGACACTGATTATGAAGACGAGGGTAGAGAAAAAACAAACGAATTGGGGAAAGAGTGCACGGATCCAAGTTTTGTGCTGTATTGGGGGGAATTGGTTGAGAGGATATGATACAGATGTAAAATTCCTCTGGCTTGAAGGAGAAGTCGGCATGTCGGTGTCGTAGGGCAAATGAGCGCGGACGATAAATGTGCTATGTTTGCATTGTAGTTGCATTGTTAGATGAACGATAGCTAGAAGCTGTGATATCTCTGCAGTACTGTGCAGCACAGTAACGAAGCAACCCAATGCGTCTGAGGACAGAGAGAGAAAGTACAAGGAAAGGGAAAAAAATCAAAAAGGGTTGGTGAAAAACGAGGCTTCCAGAAAGTGGCTTATCACCTTTCCCTAATCCCAATCATAAAAATTTCTTTCTTTTTTAGTATAGTAGCGCCGCACCGCATTCTTCGGTACCGTACTGTATGTCCCGGGGCACGTTATCGGATATCCTATGCCGGTAGAGTACCGTCAAAGAGCGACGACCACCACGATGCCATATGGAAAGGGACTACCGGTACCGTATACAAGTACCGTAACAGCATAGTCAATTCGTCACTCACAGATGATAAGACTTGGTCCGAGACACTCAATCCTAATCCATAAAACCAACCCCGTTCTACCTACCTTATGGACCCTCCACTTTTACCAGTGCCCTATTCTACTCTGTCCTACAGTCCCCGTGCCATATATTTTTTGTTTTCCCATCCAGACGATACCCCGCCGCGTACCCTCCCCTCCAGTATCATCATGTCTTACTCAAGCATCGGCGATTTAGCGCCCTCCTCCTCCTCCTCCCCATCTTCCTTCCCCATGATACCATATCAAAATTAAACCAGTATCATACCCAAAGGCAGCTTCACAAAACCTCCCCTTCGGTAAAGTGTTTCGGCTTTCGTAGTTTTAGTTTTAGTTCTGCCGTAACTACCGTTCGGAGAATCCTGAACTTGCAACTTATTACTTGTTGTGTAAAAGATGTTTCATGGACATCCATCATTACCGCAGCGATGTCCGTGGCCCCTGCTTGTACCAGTACCTTATGGGGAAAAATAATAATCAAAAACCTGGGGAGAGGGTGATGTAAGTCACAGTCTGTAAGACGGCTCACTCAGCTCGCACGGACGCTGTGTGGTAAAGTACCGGTACTTGTACAATGCTAGTAAAATACACTGCGGTTGGTTAAGCTAGAGAAGGAGCGGAGGGGGGAATGTTCTAAACGGTTGAATGTTGAGACATCGGACGTTAGCTGTCGGAGCCATCGCTCCCGCCCTCCCGCGAGGTTTCTATTTTTTTCTCTTCTCTCACCCCGGCGACTATTTACGTCTGTGTGCTCTAAGCGTTGGCAAATTCCTAGCTAGTTCAAAGGATGGAGGGTGGAGGGGGCGGGGCGGAGCGGGGCGGGGGGGGGAAGGAATTGATATCGTAGGTATGAGCAGAGCAGATTGTGAGCGTGGTGCTGGTGCGATTGTGGTTTATCGGTTTATCGGTTGGGGCTCCCAGTGACCGCAGAGGCAGGCGAATACGGTACACAAGTGCTGTGTGATAGTAAGCCATCCTCGGCCGAAGAAAGCTATGATAAGTTATCGTCGTACGCCGCGGGGCCCCCCGGGCTGCCTACTCTAGAGTTCTTAAGGTGGCGTTATACTAAATTTACATTCTACGGAACAATTTCTGGATCGCGTGCTCTAACACCACTGATACCGTAGTAAGTAAGTAAGTGAATATTAGAGCACAGCACCATATCCAACTCGGATCGTAGACAACTCCAGGCCGATGATCATACAGGGCAGTATTTGTAACGTGGAGTTGGAGCAAGAAGCGCCCAGCACTCAGTACTACACCGCCATACTGTACTATGTGTACTTGTACTGTATATACGCATGCCCGCAATTGAAATTACCTACCCTCTTCGCTACGTCTATCCTATCCATCCCACCACCTTTCGCGTTTCACTAGAGCGAATAGTACTCTGCCGGTACCATAGAGTAAACTGGATGGCATGCTCCCTCTCCCTTTCTGCGGCGGTGGCAAGAACGGCAAAGGAAAACCGCCAAATTCCCAAATCTAACTCATCTTCCGACTGAAACGTTTTTTAGATTTCGCCCGACCAATGTATGAGGTTAATGCTCGCGACAGGCTAATTCAAAACCTGGACCCGGTAGAACGTGGATATATATATTACATGTGTAACTTATTTGGTTAGTGGAAGATGTGAGTGTTTTTTTGTTTTTTACCTCTTCCTTCCATACCTCCTGGATGTAAAAGTCACCCTTCTGGAAGCTCCCCGACAAAGGGAGAGAGGCAGTGGGTGTGATGACTGCGATGGGGGCCAGACAACCTTCACATGGCATAGTTTCTCATGTTCTGCTTGGAAGCGAAGCTGGAGTTTTCTGGAGCCGGGCTCGGGTAAGCCAGCCTTGTGGAACCTGCAGTGAGGTGCTGCTTAGCTTCAGCAAGCAATTAACTTAACCTGTTGCTCGTATGTGCACTGTACAGTACAGTGCTTGCACAGTGCCGTGCTCTCCTGGAAAATATTTTAGCTTAAACTGCCCGTCAAAAAATATACGCACAGGCATCGCAATGGGATCTACGAAATTTGATGCATGGCTCATTTAACATCATTTCTCCTGTTTATACGCCCCCCTCCCCCCTCTCCCTTGCGCAATTGGTATTGATCCATATACCGTAGGCCATTTGGTTGCTACGCTGTAGGTACTGGGTATCTGGTGCCTCAATCACTACGGGTATCAGACCTAGTCACGCTTTCCTATTTTCCGTACCGGCTATGGGCGGCCTGGCAAATTACTAGGAACGGGAAAGAAAACCAGAGCGAGAACCCAACGGATTGGAATTGTGTGCACTCGTAGGCTGAGATTGGAGGGAAAAGCCAAAGAACGAGCCAGGTTCCGTTGTTCTAGGCACCACCTCCGAGACATCCAGTCTTCCGTCTTCACACGGAATAATTCATGAAAGGCAATTACGAATTGAGAGCAGTGAGCAAGCAGCCTCAGCTGTATATAATTGGATGGGATTTTTGCCCCCACCAAAACCACCGGTGGCTGATCTAGACAATAGCCCAGTGTTCCTCTCGCCCACGAGGCAGCAACTATAAACACTTACAATAAGCAGGGATCTCCTTCTTAACGGGGGTTTAAACTCACCTATATCGTAGCCTTGACAGGGGCCATTGTAGGGGCTCAGTTCCAACCGAGAGAGATATAAAAGAACCTCTCTTTTTTCCTTTCCCCTTTCATGCCCATGCGTGCCCTGTCGTGGAGTAATTGGCCACCACGAACGCATTAAATCAGCCATTTTTAACAAGGGCCCATGTCTTATCGCCTCATTTTCCCCCTTCCCCTCCCTCCCTTCCTTTCCTCTTTCCCCTTCTAGTTGGCTCTTTAGGACTGATAGTAATTCAGCGGGGAATGCTACTTACCATTATCGGAAGCTTACCACCCAGCCACCAATTCTGCGGGAGCATTTACGAAAGGTAATGGTAATATTAACGCATAACAGATCGTAGATAACCGACACTCAAACATGCGTGCCTGAAAACACAAGGAGAGAAATGTGTTTTCCAGACCACCGATGGGGGAAAGAGATCACCTATTGTATTTACTTATCGGGTTGGCTAGTAAGCACTAAGGACCCTTCTGCTCCAATCCCGTAGTCTCGCACTGTTTTCCCGCGGTTTTGACTGAGGGTACGGAACGGTAGATCTTAAGACTGACATACCGGTAGTAGATTCCAATGTTTCACAAGAATCATCAACCAGCTGCCGAAGCAGAAGTGGGCCCAAGCGTAAAAAATAAACCAAAAACGGGGTTGAACGGAGAAAGCGGGGAGACATTGGAATATGCTACCAAGCGAGAACATATACCGGTATCATATCTGGTATCATATCTGGACCGGGCTTCCTGGGGTACCGTAGATACAAAAAGATACCTGAGCGAGTGGAACCAGAAGCACTGACCTTTCGAAATGAAGAGTGACAGCAACATAGTGCTTCTGCTTGGGCCACATAGTGCAGTATGGTAATCATCGCACTCAGGACGGGGAGAGCTGACACAAAGATAGGCAACCGCTTGACGTGTGGATCTTGAAGGGCCTTCTGCCGTGCACAAGGTTCCGGCATCTAATTCTGATCCGACAATCAAGAAGTAACGCCTTGGATCCCCCGCCCCGTTACGGTAGGAGAAACAATAGATGCATTCAGCTCTGGGGTCGAAAACTGTCCTCCAGGCGCGAAGCCAAGTCTCGAACGGATCTGCTAGATTTCTTTGCAAAAAGGCGTTACACACTCAACCCGAAAAACTTGTATGGACTTTTTTCAACCGTAAGGTCGAATGCCCCTAATTCGAAACTCGAATTTACATCGTGCTGCAGTGCTCATGCGGAGTTCGACAAGGTGGCCGCATAGCACTTCACTGCATAAACCATAACTTATTGTAGATTTCCTAAGGGTTGCGAAAAAACTCACTTGGGAAACCCCTGAACTCGGGAATTCAGAGAATACACAATTCTCCAGAGAGACACTTTGAGTATGATCCCCCTTGCGAGCGCTATTGTGCAATTACGCATGGAAGAGAGAAAAAAAAAAGAAAAAGAAACCAAAGAGCTTCAGGTCTTATTCAGAGCCCCAGGAAATTTACAATAGACTTTAAATGCGTCAAAATCACATCACCTGCATAGTGGAATCACGAACCGGTAATACATGAGACCATAAGCTAATCCGAAACTTAAGATCCTCCAGCACGGACGGCAAACGTTCTCTTTTCCCTCTTTGCGGCAGATCCCGTCCATTGAGCACCATTTACCGTGCTGCACAACCTTTCAGCTTACCCCCCCGCAATCCCGAATCTTCGGTCTCTGGCAATCTTGACCGGAGCCTTTTTAGATACATGTACGGTATCATTCAGATCCGACCCCACGCCGCTTCTTTCTTTTTCTTAGTTTACTTCAGTCATGCCTTTCTCGAGAAACCCGGAAAAACTATTCTCAGCCCCGAAACACCTGTGAAACAATCACGACTAGTATTGGATCCGGGCACCAACAAAAGAACCGACATGATTTTTTTTGGCTCCCCCCCGAGTTGGCCCCCGAATTGTGGACTTTCGGTGGGGGAGGCGCATTTGACTTGTCTCGCTATGTGACTTGGGGAAGGGTGGTTTTTGTTCTTTTCAGACAACGAGTTGGGGGAGGTAAGGAGTGTTTGAGGCCAAGGGGTTTTTTTTGGTATCAGGAGGTTTCTGTGGTTGTAGTCCTGCGCTTCGTCCGGTCTCTGATGGCATGGCTGATGTACACGTACAGTACAATACTATACAGACGGTATCACGAAGGTATGATATAAGGAATCTACATCCAGCCCAGGCGAGTGGAGTATCGAGTGATATGTTGTGAAAAAAATGTCAAGTGCTGGGAAGTCATATTAGATATCTGACAAGTTGATGTTTCTTGGTCCAAATGATCCCAAGTTTCTTGAAATACCTTGCTGACATGTTGGTATAGGGATATTTGGGTCAGCTGGTGATCGTGATTGACCTCAACTGTTGCCTACTGATAGTCTACCCGACAGAATCAACTCACGGACAGGGAACTCGCGGCAGCTGCCCCGACGGGACGCGAAGGTACCAATTGCCCTGCATGCGCTCCCAGGCTGTGACCTACGTTGCATTGAATCAATACCAAGCCCATTCCCATGCTCATTCTCTATTCCCTCATTCGTTTCTGCCTAGACCTCCTGCGCCTCGACAGAGGCTTTCTTTTTCATCCTCCATTTGTTTCCTGTTGAGTCTCGAATCCTGCGGCCCAGAGGAGGAAAAAACAAAAAATTGCCCTAGAGTGACGTCCCGTGAAGCACCGGCCGGAGGTTGCCGGCAGGTTATCGCTCAAGGCGTCTCAGCTCGGGCGCCAAAGCAATCATAGCTAGGCGTAGCCGGAAGTGCTTACGGCCCGAAGCGGGCATTAATCCGTTCCCGGAAGGAAACATAAAAAAAGAAAGAAAGAGGTAGCGGACGTCTGTCCCTTACTTTCGCATGAAGTTCATGCGTGGCGAATTAGACGAGAGCTTAATCTCTCGAGATTCGGCCTGCGATCGCCCGGGATTGAGATCTTGTTGCTGCTGTTGGGTTCTGTTTTTATTTTATTTTTACTTTTTTGCAGATTGCGCCTCGGTTGCCTTATCTGTCCTATGCATCAAGATGAGATGTCGTCATGAGATGATGATGTGACTTGAAGCATAGTTTAAGCATGATAAGTGTATGTGCTGCCCTTGACTGTCGAGTGTTGTGCTCTATCTCGAGAAGCATGACTCACGGCACTTTTAAATGAACTTTTACACTTTATCGGTCGGTCGTTTCTAGCCTCGGCATGACTGTGCCGTTTAGTGTTGAAGTGCACGGTGGCCTAGGCTGCCACCACTAACGCAAGAACTCACCCAGAATACCGGTACCGTACCATCCGGACTCCCGATAACGGTGCTATCGTATGCATCTCGGTGGACCTAACTCAGCCCCCCCGAACACTCCAGCACGCGCAATCACTCGGTCATGCACGATCGCAGACCTGTTGCGCTGTACGTGACCATATCTCTAACCGCCCCCCCTCTCCTCCCGAGCGAAGCGCGGTGGCGGAACTGGTATCGGAATTGTTTTAGGCGAAAATAATAGGGTTGGGAATTTAACGGAAATGGGCTGGGAGAGAAGAAAAGGTGGCAAAAAACAATAACAGTACAAGTTTAATTGACGGAAATAATCCTGTTACATCTCAGAATGGACTGGGATGTCCTAGTGCAATGGTTGTTGCGCTGGTAGTACCCTGGTGGGGTGGGGTTTACATCTATGCTATCCCTTAGACGGTCAGCCCCTAGCGAACCCAAATGACAGCATGAGCACCCAAGATCAACCTTAACGATTAAATTTTAAAAAAGACAGTGAAAAAGACACAGGAATAAAAGAAAACACTTATTTAGAATGAAAAGTAATAAAATAATTTCTCCCACTGGAAAGATAGA
>Ga0307507_10006370_pt1 | contig 18189 bp, 21 predicted proteins | sample 7_EM_MG_FD_207223 | JGI IMG/M metagenome (GOLD analysis project Ga0307507, IMG submission 207223) | Populus trichocarpa ectomycorrhiza microbial communities from riparian zone in the Pacific Northwest, United States - 7_EM | ecosystem: Host-associated > Plants > Roots > Unclassified | place... | reverse complement strand
TGATCGGACAGGCAGGGGTGAAAAAATGTATGCTGATACATACATTTTTTCACCCCTGCCTATCCGATCACCCACGTACACCCCCGAGTAATAACTGCGGCCCGGATAATGGTGGCGGTCGAGTTTATCCAGAATTTACGGTATTAGTGAACTATTGTCATCTACTTCCCAGCTCGACATAGCAAAGGACAGAGATTTCGGTTTCCTTAGAGCACCCACCATAAAGAGCAAGTTCATATGAACGAGAAAATTTTTATCTACACTTGCCAATGCTGGTTCTCATTTTGGGGGTCAGTTTTGTGTGCCAGAAATTGGTTCAATTTTGTAAGCTATAATTCTATCCAGATAGATGCCTGAAAACTGAAACGAAAAAAACTGAGTAGGTCCACATCACCAGTGTATGTTAGAGTATGAAAGAAGGAATTCTAGATATCCCAGTAACTACAAAAAGGAAAATTTCTTAGGGCCCGGAAGCTTCTTGAAAAGAAGTTGCTTGGTAGTATCGGGATAAGAAAATTCCCCGTGGTCAATGCTAGCGGGGCGAGATTGACCCTCAGGGTACTTAACATCATACTGCAAGATGATGAAAGTAAGAATCATCTTCAACTCCTCGGTAGCGAAGAAGCGACCAGGGCATGCATGCTTTCCGTGACCGAAGGTGAGGTCTTTTGAGGAGGTAGTCGCCCAATTGATGTTATTAGCAGCACTGCGATTGCCGTCGGCTTCGAGAGATTTTTTGTACCAGCGGAACCCATCGAATGTCTCAGGGTCCTCAACAAAATCTGGATCGGTAGAAAACATTGAGGTAGGGGCAGCGATTAGAGCACCCTTTGGCAAGCGGGTACCATCGGAAAGAGTGAAGCTTTTCAGAACCTTGCGGTTGAAACTAACTTTATAAAAAATTAAAAAGACGACTTAGGAGAAAGGTAGTGATGAACTTACAGAGGCCAATCTTTGCCCTCATAGCCTCCTTGAAAAAGCTATCAGTCTTTTTCATCTTGCGCATAGTCGCCCGGTCTAACACTCCGTTATTTTCGGAGATTACGGATTCAATCTCCTCGCGGATTGGTTGAATGCACTCTGGATGGGCAGCGAGATCGAAAAGTGTATTGAGAAACGAGAGAGACGTTGTATGAATTGATGCTAGAATAGCAAGCAGCTGCAGTTCAGATAAGGATTCGGTGGTCTTGTGCTGGGGCTCAACGAGATCTATGAACCATTGAATCATGTCGTTGGGCTTCTTATAAACAGTTCCATTATTTTCTGCAAGTCTCTCTTCTTCAAGGCGTCTTTGAATAACAGGACCTAGGAGGGTCTGCGCCTTTTTTCTATGCGAGTTGATCAATTTTGTTGAGCTAGTAATCCAGGCATAGAGCGGACGAATCGGTTTTGGCACACTCGTAAGCTTCGCAAGTGTCAAGAAAACATCTCCAGTGAACGTCATTGAGACAGTCAACCAATCCTCATTTCGACATAAAGGAAGGCCAACAAAGACTCTGCTGCTCATACGAGCGACAGTTCTTAGGATTGGGGCGAAAATCTCCGCTGATCTCCATTCTATTGCAGTACAAATTATTAGCATTTGTTATGGAGAAACTAGGGTAAGTTTAGCAGAAATACTGACCATCGGTAGTGAATTCTGGCATTTCAGCATCCAGAGCAAATCGTGTCTCTTCTAGTATTGCATCTTTAATAGTCCCTGTTTGAATTTTCGTTAGTACCCCCGAATCTAAATACTGATAGAGCTTTTTTGGGGTTAGAGAGAGAATATCTACACAGAGTTGTAGCTTTCTTTCTTTCTTTCTTTCTTTCTTTCTTTCTTTCTTTACGATTTTAGATGCAATAGCCGGCCTCTGGACATGCAAGCGTTTTGGCGCTACAGCATAACTGCCTGAATTCTTTTTCTCACTACAAGAGTGTCTGTTTAAAGGATGGATTACCTAGATTTTGAGTGAGTTTGATTCTTACTGCCGCCTCAAGATACCCGGTTCCCACAAATCGATCCAAGCCAGTATATGGTCCCATCATAGTCTTTACCAAAGTTCATGATCAGCACTAGTAAACTCACTGTTAATATTGAGAGTGACGGGGTGCCTACTTCTGTGAGAGCATGCTGACTGCTTACAATATCGTCCGATGCACTGGAGAGCTCCTTAACCTGGTCGTGTGTGAGAATGATCTTGTCGTAGCCGTGGGTAGTCACAACAAAGTTTCTTCCTCGGTACTATTAAGATCATAATATTATAGTGTTAATACCTTACTTAGTCATACCAGCTAACTAATTTTGATATAGACGATGGCTAATAATTGAGCGAATAGTATATATACTAACCTTGTAATAGCCATTCTTCACAATATGGAATCCATTAGAGACAAACTTCAGTCTTGCTTTGACTAGTCCAAAGTAGCCCGGGAATTCAATTCCAACAATAGGAAACTTTGTGGAGCTATGAACTGACCACTCTTTCCTCACGAGAAGGAAAATCCCTAGGAAAAGTAGTGCAAGTGTGGTAGGAAAAAGAGGGTATCCAAGAAGTTTCTCGTCTTCAGTGTAATCAATGAGACGCATAAAAATACCCATGATTTCAGACGTAGGTTGTTTGTAAGTTGGGAAACGAGAAGAGGAAAAAAGCTTTGGTTTACAGGAGGGGGGAAGATTGAAAATGGTTCTTTCTTTTAAAGATGGAGCTTTGAGTGGTATTCGGGTGGGAGATAGGAGCGAGTGGCTGTGATAGATGCAGTTTTTGCTATATCTTTGTGCCCCTGTCGCGGTCTTCAGGGAAACCGCCAGGAAGACCGGATGGACAGGAATACGATTCACAGTCCACCTGGTCTAGCGAACCTAGTGAGCGGCAGGTTTTGGCGGAAGACACGGCCAGACAGGGTGGCTATCACTTTGCAGGCCTTGTGCCTGGAGTACAGGAACCACAACTGGTTATTCATGTGAGGAGGAATATGAAGCGCTTGGAGTTTTCTACCTCTTCTTTTTAGCCCCCGGGGGATGTTTTTCCCCTAGATTATAGGTGTTGCCGGGTGTTAGCTTATATTGGATCAAGAATTGTGCCTTGTGCCTTGTTGCATGAGCAGATCCGGGTGGTCATATCTTTGCCAAGGCCAAGATCATGAGGAATCACTTGCTAGCGGACATCCATTCTTGTAAATGGCAACGCACAATACGATTTACAAACACAAGCCCGACCTGTTAGACATTCTCTCCACAAGCTACCTCTACATTCTAAGACATTAAAAAAAACCTATAGTAGAGCCCGTTGTCTCCCCCCATCCTTCTACCAAACTCCCTGAAATTCTCGCGAGGACTACACAGACAAACTCCAATTCGTGCAGTACTCCGTTCTCGCCCAACCCCTAGGGTGGGAAGGCTTCGTTGCAAACATTAGGTGGATACAGTGGGAGAACAGATGGTGCTTTGGGGTGGTGTACCGTGTACGAAGAGTCAAGGCATAGTATGTAAGGATTAGGGGTGGAAAATGGTAAAGAGATTATATATGGAGGAGCAAAAAGACCATGGCTTAAGACACCTATAGTGTGCGCTAAAATAATTGTAGCTAGGGACCACACAGCAAGAACATTAATGTACCTTTCTCAATTCTTATTGGCATGGCTTTTTATTATATTTGAGGTAGATGGTTTTATTACAAGATAGAGTAGATAGTAGAAACAATGATAGAAACGACAAAGTAGAAATATAGTATGGCAATTATGTCTTCTCTCGTCCTTCTACTAGCATTCCACCCAGAAAAATTAAATCCCGGCCTAGGACGTCCAGAATTCCCGGCTTGGATAAAGGCCGGGGACCATCCCGAAAAACCCTCAGTTCCAGCCCGCCTCTAATGCGAATGGAGAGAAAAATGCCTTACTCTGAGAAGCAACTTCAAAGTCCTAGTGTGGGGTTTAATTATTTTAATTCTTGCCGCAGTCGTTCACAATACCGGTAGTTCCCACTCTATCAGTATTTATTTCCTGCCCTAAAATATGGGGTGTTTTAGCTCCGGTATCCTACACCGACAATTCTGGCTTGATAGTGATAAACAAAAGCTATTCGTTGTGGGAATTGAAAATATGCACCTTCATTTTGAATTTGTGGCTGAACACTGATGAGTCCTCTATCCAAATTACCTTGGCACACAAAAAAAAAAAAACTAAAAGGGTCTTATATTTATTCCCAAGGTTTAGCAGGTTAGCATTATATTCTAGAAGGTATCGATATGAGAAGAATGGGGTTGGGGAGGATGCAACTAACTAGTATCCTTTGAATAAAGTTGATGGATTAGTGAAGGAGAGTAAGATGATCTCCGCCCCTCCCCCCTCAGGCGCCCGTAAAATTTCCTTGGACCCGCTATCTCCGCCAGCCTTGTAATCCCCTGGTTCAGAGACAAGCGCTCTTAGGAAGACAAGAGTTTTCCTGACACGATATAGGCTCGGCCTACTAAACGTGTTGAACCTAGATAGCAGATGCTCATACTCCCAATTCTTAACTAAATCTATTACGGTCCGACGGGCCGGCTTCCGCTAATAGTTTGGCAGTGAATTTCAGCAAGCTCCGAGGCACTAGTAATACCCCATTTAGCCATGTGAAGGAGATCTAAAATAATTGAAAAACTAAAAAGATTTGGCTTAGCGGCTGTTATGGTAGTAGGGGGTAGTGGGTTTGGTGAGGGCCGATCTTTATCCGGCCCTCATTTCGAATACTTAATTTAGGCCGAGTCGAAAGTTCGAGTGATAGCTCGTGAGTATTTTAAGAACAGCAAAAAGTCCGAGCTGCTTCCTAAAAGAGAGGTGACTATTGCTCGAGCAACACGCCGGGCGAGGGCCTGATTCTCCTGGCCCTAAATATTGTCTGTGGGCAAAATTAACCCCGCATCAACGAAAAGGGAAGCTTTGGCCATGACAATAACACCCCACCAACCCCGCCATTGTTAAAACCGGGAGAAAAAAATAAAAAACATAATTACAGGGTAGAATACATAGTAGATATCAATATTTGAGTTAGAGAAAGTTCTTTAGATGGTGCGGTTAATTTTGTCCACGAACAATACCGTACTCCCGCGCAAAATAAGTTATGGTGCTAATCAACGAAGAAAACACACCAAAATCCGAGGCTCATTGCACCATAACTTATTTTGCGCGGGAGTAAAAACCCGTGAAATCTACTATCGCTATCTCCGCCACCCCGGTAATCTCGGTATTCAAGACAAATGCCCCTGAGAAGGATCAGCGCTTTCCTGATACAAGTACTGTACTACCGTAGGGTACAAGGGTAAGTCTGGCGCGGTACCACGAAATGTCGAGGTTTATTTCCTATTCTAGAAGTGCGCCCGACTTTTTTCCCCCTAACAAAAAAAGCCACAAAACGGGTTTGTACCTGTATGGGGGAAACCCGTAATTACTGTATCCACGGGGGTCATAATAACGCGATCGTAGCAACTGTGGCCAGCGTTGTAACACATGCACCTCAACCCAACATAGTATACGAAACGAGAACAACGATATTGATAAAAAAATCATAAAATCAATAGAAGCTAATGCCTGATACACCACTTGCCAGCCTACATCACAGCATTTATCCCCTCATGGTGAGAGTTCTGGCAGTCATGAATTAGTTACTCGAGTAAGTGGAATTAAGTAGGGGCACATGTGGTACAACGCTGGCCACCGTTGCTACGGTCGCGTTATTATGACCCCAGTGGATATGGGGTACGCCCGACTTTAGGTACCCCCCCGAGCACAGTGAAGGATCGGCTCTTAGGACTTTTGTCAGATCTCGTTACTCGAGTACCGGAAAAACTCAGTAAATCCGCCATCGGCGGTCAGGCCCCCGGAATCTAAGATGCAACACTTCGAGAGGGAATAGTATTTTCCAGGCGGGGCAGAGCCTATTTAAGGTGAGCCCGCTGGATCTCATTAACTGGTATCCGCAATCCCGTTAACCTGCTTTGTCAAGTCGATTGCGGTTGGGTACCGCGATTGCCGATAGTGGATTTACTGCGTGGGGTCGTGACGAATATCAGCGGGTGACGAACAGGGATCAGTAGCAGGGACTTTTTTGTTACCCTACTTTGACGAATTCGATTTTTTGTTGCCAAATACCCTTGTTCGTCACCCGTTGATATTCGTCACGACCCCATGAGAGACTGTAACTGGTATTGGCAATTCTATTAACTTGCCAAACTAAACTTATCGTGTACCGGGGGCCTGATTTCAGGGCTGACGGAGATAGCGGATTCACGAGTTTTTAGGGTACCCTTGCACCTGAATACTTATCGTACTTGTAGTCCCCGGCATGAAGAGCTCGGAAATTTAAGCCTAAATTCAGTATTCGGGCTCAGATACGCACAAGTTTTTCTGAAACCCCTGTTCCCGAGTAGATGCAGTCTGGGCCGGGCGACCCCTGAGCGTCCGAACCCCCACGCTCACTTGCGATATTAGTATTTGTTTGACTCCGGTGTTCAAGATTGACTGTTTTTAGCACACAGAAAAGCAGGGGTGATTGGCGATGATGCCTCTGATATCAGTGCTGGGTATGGGTTTTTTCCCGCTCACAGATAGGCACGGACGATTGGCGATCACCCCTCTAATATCCTATATTGAGGTAATCGGGACAGGGGGAGAGTATTGGGACTTACAAAGGATTTTGTATGGGAATGGATCAATGGTGGAATCAGGCAAACACCTAGAGAGGGTACCAATCGCCACCAGATATCGCTTAAGTGTGTAGGAGTTGAATTGAAGGCTCACGGAAGTGCCCAACTCGATCCACATCCCCCAAATAGGGTAGCTGGGCTCAAACAACAGGTCGCTCCATAATTTATGTCTCCGTTGAGTAACTTGTATAGGCACTTCCTAAGGGATACCAGTACCTGAGCATTAGTAGGCAACAAGTATTCGAAAACAGGGGTCCCGGATTTATATGGGCACTCAGATAGGAACAGATTTTTTTGCCGCATATTTTTTGGATCGCTGTCTTCAGCGACACCTTGTCTGCTGCAGGTACCTCACATGATGTGCTTTTAAAAGTACTCAAACTCACGGGATCAAAGGCTTGTATCTCCAATCATCCGCGCTTACCTTTGAGCGAAAACAAGAATTAAATAAATGTTATACTTGCAAGTGCGCATGGGAGATCGGACACTAAGGAATTACCCTCGATGGCAAGAAGTACCCAACCCCCGGGATGAGAAAAATAGACTGTAAGGGCCCGGCGAGGCTTGGCAAATATTGGCAAGTATGGTTCCGGAAGACTAGACGTGGAGCCTATGTAAGAGTATTACGGTTGCCGTTATGCTCAAAAATGTCACACTTTTTGTGTGAAAGGTGGGTCCACGTCTAATCTTCCGGAATCATAGTTTTGGATAATCCGGACCGAGGCACGTTTCTTTTAATGCCCAGGCGCGCTAAGCTTTCCCGAGGCCTCACATGGTGAAAGATGTCTGTAGTTAGAGTACTTAGAGAAGAAATCATTGTCCATCCTCAAACACCAAAGGATTCTCGACCACCACTCCTATGAGAATTATGGCTCTATTAAGCGATAGAGTGGGTCCTGTGCATATTAATAGAGAGGAAATGGGAATATCTCATGTTTTCATAGAAGCACCGAGGTTTAGAAGCACCGTATGACCCAATTTTGGTAGGCAGGGGAATGTCTACGAGTAGGACACATTACTCGAGTACACAATTGACTTCCTTGGCAAAAACTGTCAATAGACATTTGCCAAGGTATTAACCTACCAAATAGCTGTTCTTAGCAAATCACCATGCTATTACTAAGCTCGAATGAATGTCCATCTGTTCCAGCTACTGATGTCCCTCACGCTAGTGTACTGGTCGCAGGAGAGAAGTACTAGTACCAGACGCAAGCAAAACTGGGGGGGGGTCCGGTAGAGCGTTAACCTACTATAAGTACATCGGACTTGAAGACAATCCTCAACTTCAGAGTGGTAAGCCTCATCAACAGATTTTTATTTGAGTTCTCTCTCTATTATTCCACACACAATAAGCTACAGATCTGGGAAATAGAAAGAAATTTCGGGCGCGCTGCAGGGGCTTGAACAAAGGTGTACTGAGACCCAAATGCTCCACCGGTCTAAGCTTTTAAAAATTGAAAAGATGCAGGTTGAACCTAACCAGGGAAGGTGTCAATTAGATTCAATCCCGGATTAGTTGGCAGTAACGGTTAAACTCCCCCTGTCAATGGCCATTCATTATCGGCGCAAGGAAACAGTAGGGCTCTTATCTGCCGAGGTGGATGCAACTCCGATTCCGTTAACAATGATGGCCGACCCCATTTGCATTGGCCGCCGAAGAGAAATCGAAGTTTGAAAGCTAGCAGTAAGGATGTTCCTAGTCCGGGAGGGGGCTAACTCCTGTATGGTAGATAGCTGTGATGAGTTCCTGCTCTCATCAATCTCTAATAACGGGCATAGTGAAGCCATATGGCGGTTAGCTGAGGCAAGAGGCGAAGGCATCTAAAGAGGAACTGCCATCCACTCGGGGCTTCTCTCGTTATCAATAACGGATGTGTGTCCAAGGGTACATTTCAGTATCCAGAAAAATCGACCAGGTGACCACGCCCAAGAAGTTCAGGCATGTTAGGCATCAGCCCAAGCTACAGAATGCCGAATTTCCAAGACATTTGCTCACCGGACATTACGGGTTCCCCTCTACTCATAGTCTTCTATTTTAGCTAGCCTAGTAAAGCAATACTCAGTGTCTCTATCTATCATCGCAAAAACCCTCATATATAAAGTTTTGCCAATTATACAGAAGAATGCCCCATGGCGAGGGGGGGGGGGTCGAGCATGGAATCTGGAGGGGTCTGGAGATCTCGAAAGCAGTGCGGTATTGCTAAAGGTAGCAGAACCAATATCAAAGGGAAACAATAGGTTAACACATTTGATTTCGAAAAAGAAAGAAAAAGAAAAAAAGAAAAAAGACAGTAACTTTCAATCTATGATACCCACAAGCAATTGCCATAGCTATCTCTGCGGGCACACTGGCTCTTCCCCTTCCACCCAAGACTCCCAATCGCATGAGCACGAGAGGCATGCCGGGATTAGGCACACAGTGATGGATTGCTGTTTTCACATCCTATGCTCGTAATATGGGTGTTGGCTTTGGTTCATTGGTACCAGTTACCATTGTGCACCATGTGTCGGGAGTTTGGTTTAGTTTGCTGTTTCTTTCACATCCGCACCCTTCGGGATAGGGTAGTTAGTTTAGCTCGTTTCACCTATATACTGATTGCCATAGGGAATCGTGCGTAGGTTTTTCGGACTCTAGATCATTTTAGGATCAAGAGGATCATGATGTGTCTGGGAGTCTATTTTCTTGGAGTTGGATGTGCATTTAACTTTTTTGGAAGTTCGTCTGCCACTTGCTAGATCTCCATGGATAGTTTAACCCATAGCTTTCTCCGGTTTAGTGTACACCATCCACGGTGGCCTCACTAGCACCACTGCGTCATTTTGGCCATTTTTTCAATACTCACGCGACCTCACGAAACAAGCTCCAGCCAGGACTCCTTGGCAGCCATTACCTCTCGCTCGTTCAATGTTTTCAGCCAGCGGTGGGGAAAGAATACGATACAAAGCAAAAAGCGAAACCCACGGGCTCCCAGCGAGGGTGTTCATCGCTACATGAAACTAGTCAGCTCCCTCCTTCCTCCCAGGGAACTCGCACCAGGACAAATGGACCTTAAAGTTTCCCTCAGCTCCCAAGCACCTGCAGCCCTGCCTTCTCTTCTCACTACGACCCCTTCTCCCCTTTCCCTAGACACGCGAAATTTATAGGAGCAGCAGTTCATATTAATATGTGACATCACCCACCCACTCCTAGGCTCCAAAATGTGTGAAATGACTTCCGGAGCAGACTCATCAAAAATTATCTTTACCCTACTCATCTGAATCTACTATTATTCAGATAGGTTGACTCGTCAAGTACCCGCCTCTTCCCATCTCCTACATAAGCTGATGGGGGGGGGGGGGAGAGGAGACGGGTGTTTTCGGTTAGAAACCCGAGCTTACCTCAAACCTAGTTCTTGATAAACAATGCCTATAGTATGATAACCACGCCATACGCAAGGCGAGAAGCCCCAAGTCCTGTGTTTTTTGTCCGCCTGCACATCAGGTCCCCTTCGATGTTCTAGTTTGTCGTCATGAGCGGTTACTCGGTAATCAATGGAAGTTTGAATATACCCTTACATGTGTCCTTATGAAAGGAGGTTAAACAAAGTTTTAGATGCTGAAACCCCGGGGAGAGAAAAGCTCTTGGGATGGTATCATACAACCGCCAAGCAAATATCTTTCAGAAACGGAGTTTTTCTTTAGCTACCGCAACAGCTACACCAAATTTTTCAACCTTTTTTCGTCCTCACTTATTTTGCCCAGAGTTTGTCTTGCAGAATAAATATTTCTCCTACCCAGAAGTTGTGCCACTTTTAACTTCTTGATGGTTGATGATAGGGCATGATTGTTAGCAAAGGGCGGACGCTGCCGTGAGCATTTAGTGTATATTATAGTTCCGGAAGGCTAAACCTTGTACGAGTACTAACCCTCCAATAAAGACTTAGGGCTTGTTCGGTTAGAACGGTTCCATTCCGATCCCCCATACAAATAGCCTGTTTCCTTCCGTTTCAAAACGGAAAGAACCCTCTTTTTACAGTAGAAACGGTCGTCAAACGGAACGGAACCGTCCCAACCGAACAAGCCCTAAGTGTAACAATTATGCCTCTACAAAGTTACAGGCATAAAGAACCCAAACACAGGGATGAGGAGTTTGTATGGCAAATTGTCCGTGCGTGTCTGACCGCCCATACAAAATTCGGACTCAAATGTTCGGGTTCTTTATGCCTGTAACTTGTAATACCACGCGTAACACCTTAAAATAGGGTTATCCTATCTTCCAAATATCTATAGAACAAAACAAAAAGAGGAAATCTGTATGAGAGTTCATGTTTTATGGAATAAGGAAATGCATAAAAGCCGTTCTTGTATAAGATAGCTTGAAATTGTACCTACCTAGCTCAAATAGTACACTTTCTCTTGCATATGTGATATACATTCTTGATGGAAAAATTCCCCTATCTAGAGGCTGTACCAATACCCTTCACTCAGAATATTATATAAGCCAGTATAATATAATTCACATTAAATTTTGAGAGTTAAGTTTAAAGACCTAGGAATCCCGCAATGAATTTAGAAGGTGTTGCACTTAGTGCTGCATGCAAAATTGTCACATCTTTTGCTAGAAAGTTAGTATAGAGTGTAGCTTTCCAAAACTATACAACACATGAACTCCTTATACTAGAAACTGCTGCCTGAGTCGTCCAACTTCCTTGATATATAATTCTAGAGTAGTAGTAGGTCGGTCACTCTAAACGGTACGGGGCATGCTCATAACATCAGAGTAGTGATGGGTATCAACTTGCAGTATGCAAAGCTACCTAAATATATCCGAGTACCACTCAGTCCTAATGATCTGCTATCCTCCCAAGAATTTATTGAGTGAAGCTACTAGCTTTACAATAATATTAAGTTTACTGATTCGACTCTTCCATCTTACCTTATTCTTTTGTCGCTCTACATTTTAGTCTTTTAGCGCAGTTGCAACCCCGGGATCAACTTTCCCCTAAGATGGTTCTGTTACACATTCTGATTATCATAATGAAATATTAATGAAATATACATAACTTGAATACATACCCTAGCCCCACCGTCGATCATTACCTCCGCATCAATTATTTTCAACATTGTATTCTTAGTAGTCACGAGTGACACCTCGTGACCGCTCGTGCCACCCACCCGTTTCGACACCTATTTCTAAGCCCCCTCTTTTCCTCTCTTCTGTTCTTCTTCTCCCCCCTCTTCTTCCCTCTCTTCTCTATTCAATCTCTTTCTTATCCTTTCCATATGCAATGCAAATTACTCGCTTGCTTTGGTCACCACTCTCCGCACGCTCCCTCGCGATACTCCTCAACACAAACCATATGTTTTCCTATTTCAACCGAGCGAGAATTCATGAACGAGGGCCAAGAGCAAACGAGTAAACCAAGTTCCTACTCAAAAACATACTGAATCATGACCACCAAGTGAAGAAGGGACTAAGGTAATTGTAGCAATGCATGTCCCTTCGTGCTAGCACTTCGAAGCAGCTTAGCCCCCTGTATACACTTCCCCGTCGGGAACACTTCCACTTTTGTCACCTTTCTAACCCCGAGTCAAACCCGAGCATAGGTTTTTCGGGTCCACTTCCTTGTCACTTCATGCGGTCTGCGGCCCGACATATGGAATCAACCCCCCGGTACCGGGTTATCGTGGTTGCCACCTGCATGGTCCCGTTTGTATTTCTTCCATGATAACCTGTTTATATTTCCTGAGGTGCCCCTTTCATTTGCGTCCCGGAAGTAGGTCTCCAGAACCTTCACTAGGAGATAAGCTCGAGATTGCGAGACATACTATACCACCCCCGACCCCTTTCCAACAGCCGCCGTGTGATCCCAGCTCTCCTCTTACTGCTGGGCCATTCCCGACCACCACCGCCGGATGTACCATTACCCTCGCAGCATCAATACCAGGGTTACTTCCCTCCTAGAAAAATCCTGCCCCCCCCAAGTCGAGAAAGTGAAAACAAACACCCTCATAGATTTGATATTTTGTTTAATTAGTAATAGTGCACGGTATAGGCATCATGAAAAGAGCACATAGCTAGGCCGCTAGGCCGATATCATAGCTCCCAATTCCAATTCAGTAGTCTAGGTTGCGACATTCCGAATTGTGCCTATTCGGAATAACTAGTCTGGCGCCGCGCGCAACACTTCTCCGCGCTATTTTCACCTCAAAACATTGAAAAGCATCATATACGATCACTTTCTGGGTATCTGCTAGACTTTACCGGAAGGCAGAAAAAAAGTCCTTAGTGAGGAGCAAAACTTATGAGGGACCATATCCCGTCGTCGAAGGCCACGGCTCATCTGGATGTTTTTTCGGGCCCCATTACTCCCCTTGTCCTTTTTTTCTTTGCTTGGGTATGCAGGGAGTTCATGATATTATCCTTTAGAGCAGGAGAGCGAATTCATGATTTACAGAAGCTATCGGGGAAACTGTGGCGCTGAATGCCTCTATCTTCCTTCGCGGATCCTGCGTGATTATCCAGCGGGGTAGTTAGTTCTACAGCACATATTTGCGTGAACTGACCATCAGATATTCAAATGTGTTCAACAGAAACTAGCCATTAATTAATCGCATACAAAAAAACAACGGCTAGACCACTTCCGTAAGCACAACCCTACCCTTCGCCCCATGCCCGCTCAGCACACTGAGCAATCTACGACTGTTCCCACCTAATTTTCCTAGACCTCCAGAAGGTCACCATTCCAACCGGTAACTGTCCCGGTCTAACAACCTCCAACCCACCCCACATATCCACCATACCAGGCCCGTAAAACGCCACAACCCATTTCCAATAATCACTCATCGACCCCCACCCATTCCTAGATATACCCCCTTTGCCCGTCAATTTCCCAGTCCCCTGCGAAACATTCTTCACCGCTGCTTCAATTTCCCTTGTCATGAGCATCCTACTAGAGGGTGGATCACTGAGCAAATATCTATACTGGTCAGTCCAGCAAGTGAGCCTCTGCTCTCGAAGGCCCGTAAACTCCTCAAACAATAAAAAGTTCTTCGTTGCCCATGGCATGACCCCGCTTCTGGTGAAATGCGAACCCTGGCCAGTTTCCCACCCCTCCTTCTCCACACTGTACCGGATTTCCTCAGTCTCGAAAGTTTCCTCTAGCTTCTCAGCGGGGTCCTTGCACAATTCTCTCCGGACAGAATTGGCGACGATGAATGGATCCTTGACTTCCATGCCGCCCATGCAGATCGGCCTGTAGAACTAGCCTTCTGGGATCCCAGTTATATCGAAGTCGCACTTGATCCAGTCGGCAAGGTATTCAGTGACGGAGCCATGATGTTCTGGGAATATCGCATGGTGAATGCATTCCAGAGTTTCGATGACCGTGTCTAGGTATTCCCGGCCGAAGCAATGCGCTGTCAGGAAACAGAAGTTGTTGATGAAGAAAGAGGACACATACTTGTTGTATGCAGTAACCCAAGCGAAGATAGATTGCTTTGCAGCAGCTGAGAGTGGGCGTTTGAGCTCTGTAATGTGGAGGTCCACTTGCGATTAGTCAATCATGAATTTTCCGGGTTGATGGAACTTAAGGAAGCCCCATTTGATATCACCCTTTGGTAAAGAGGGATGGAGAGTCCCGTCCCCTATACGGCTCGACCTGGTCTTTTCCTCGTTAAATTCCAGCCCAACCAGTTTTGTGAATTTGCTCATCTCTTCCCAAGTAGTAGCCACACGTTCCTCGTCTTTATCCGATAGCTAGATGTCATGGTGTATCTGGTAGAGATAGAGGCCATTGGTCTTTTGGTTGACGGCAAAGTCCATTGTGAAGAGGAGTACTTCACCAAATAAATCGCTAATAGAATGGGACATTGGGACCCTACGTTTTCGAATCTGGACAGATGCGGTTGGACCATCTGCGGTGAATTTAATGGGGTTATTCAAGAAACGTTGAAAGAAGTCGATCCAAATCTTTTGAACTCCAAAAGATTTCAAGACTGTCATCAGCAAAGTATGAGAAAGACTTGGTCCGAACCATGAAAAATCAGAGCGCACTATGGTGAATTTTTCATGAAGAATAGTATTGAGAAGACATTCGGGAGTTGCCATTCGCAAGAACGTCTGTTTGGTCTTTACCGGTGTCACCCTTTCATCTTGGTGGTACAGCCCCTCTATATCATCTTCGTTGTCCTCGTCGTAAGAGTGCGCATTATCAATATCGTCGGGCAACTAATTCATGAAGAACATTTTAGATTGCATGCTCCGTCGTTTCTGGTTGATAGTCCTCTCTTGGTTAGCAGTTGGGAGGTATTTCTCGGACTTCTGGCGGAACTACTCTTGCATTTTTTGGATGATCTTTTTTGGCAAAGGCTTGGCCCCAGTGTTCCAGGCTCATGAATTAAAAATATTTGTAAATATTCCTTTGAATTCCACAAACTACTAGAGGCCAATGAAGCGGAGGAAAATCGCCTGGATAATATCCTCGTCCATGAATATTTGATATTTGCCATTGAGGTGCCTTCTCATCTCCACAGGCACACCCTCCTCCAGCCATGGCCACGATGATAAAGAAAAGAGGTGCATATTAACAACATGAGCAACCTCCCCCAGTACCGTTTTATCCTGCATGAATTCCTGGAGGATTGTCCGTTTCTCGTTAGATAGAGGGTCCACGTTCAAAAGGCTTCCGATAGTCGACTTCACTATTTTCGGGTGTCAAAGGGTTGTCAAACAAACCCTTGCCAAATGATTCAAGGTCGTTTCGACAGTCCGCAAGCTGTCTTCGGGCCTCTTTTGACGAAAATATATCCTCAAGATATTTTTCAATTGCATCTGCATTGATGTCTAGCGGTTTGAAGACAATTGACTCAAATTGTACCCATTGCTCATGCATCTCTTTTCTCCCAATTTCCTGAAAGTCGCTTATAGTAGAGCTATCGTCCATCTCGATGTCATCACTCGTTGCTTCCGCCACAGCTACCCCAGTGTCTTTGGCTCCCAATTCAGATACCCATTGTATCAATAGTTTTCCAAAGAGCTCCCCATACTCAAATTTTATGGTCTCATTGCGGAAGATATCGGTCAATATCTCTTCCCATCCATCGAGAAGAGATTTTCCGACGTCGGTATCTTGCCGAGCTTGGTCCAGGAAAATACTCATATTGTGGATATCGGCGGCGGAAGCCGCAAGGGTGGAGACTCGGATGGGGGTAGCCGGCTAATCACCAACCAGCTCCGCACCACCTTTGACATGCAAAGAATTGATTCCTCCAAGCAGAATCCGGATTCTCTCGTGAAGGTCGGTCACCTGTTTGGCACGGATGAGGACCCCCTCTCGATGGACGGCAAAGTCTGTGTGCTGCTTGGATCAGACTTGAAGTTTAGTATGGGTAATCAAATTGAGTGTTTGTGTGGAAGGCGGTGGCACTCATGGTTTTCTTTTGTTGAGGGCACTGTAGGAATAGATCGTTAGGTGTGCTAGTGTTTTGGAGGAATTGGCAGGCTTCCGGGGAGGGTAAACTTATGTCTAAGGAAGTAGAGGGTATGCTAAGATTGTCGACTCTTACTCGTGTTTGTCTGGTTGTGAAGCTGGCCTGGGCAGTGGCGGAGAGCTCCCTTTTTATACCTGCCATAGTCAATCGATTTAGTGATAACAGCATCTGTAAGAACTAGAGCTAAAGAGTTTAAATATTGAATTTCTCTTCAACCCCCGTAAGGCCCTCCCCAGGCCAGATGTATACCAACGGTGTGGGCTGACGTAGGTAAGCGGTCTACCCCTCAAATGATCACAGTGAATACACTATGATAGGAGCAAACTCGGAGAGCGGCGTCATCAATCCTATAATACCGTAATCCAACATGGTTTTACCCTATGGACCGCCCCGACTCCAAGTACCGTAGTCAGACTCAGCATGGGCTTACGTATGGATCACCGGAGGGCCTTAACCAACAAGTCAGAGGCCTGTTCCAAATGTGCAGTACGGTACGGTATCTGTGAAAACTCGTTAAATCCGGTATCGCACTATCGGCGGTCAGGCCTTAAGCCCTCTCAGCACGAGACAAAACACCCCGCGAAGGAATAGTGTCTTCCAGATGGGGTATAGCTTATTTAAGTTGAGTCCGCGGAAAATATACGATCGCAAAGTGAAACCTTTGCAAGAACATATTCACATCGCAACAAAGAACAATTTTCGCCCATCCATTTACCTCAAATAAGGCAAAGAAATTAAAAAAAAATCACAAAAAATAAAGAGAGAACTACCTGGACCTTGCTAGTGCCGGTACGATATTTTTTCTGACAAATTTTTCAAGACAATAAGTGAGGCTATTCGTGATTTTCTAGGGATTCTTGGCGCAACCAACCACCCAAACCATACCAAGAGCAAAAATATAAAAATATAAAAATATAAAAATATAAAAATATAAAAATATAAAAATATAAAAATATAAAAATATACAATCAACTACATTTATTTTTCCTTTCCTCACTTTATTCTTCTCACTGTTTATGACAATCAAAGAAAATGGTGATTATTCTAGTACGCAGGGGTTTCACCTTTTCGACAGTATATTTCCCCGCCGATAGGAGCGCATGATATCCAAAAAGTTTACCCTCTCGCTTCCCATTAGACTAACGGGTATTCGTAATTTTGCTAAGTTAACCTGCTCTGTTAAGCCTATTGCTGTTTAGTCTAGCGATTTCCGTTACGCAATCCGGCAGTGGATCCAAGTATGATAGCTTCCACATAATGTTCAAGAAGCAGTCATCCAGCGGTAAATGCCCTTCTTTCCCGGTATAGTACTACGCAATAGCGCCGCAAAGTTGGGCCTTAACTAAGGCCGGAGAAACCTAAACCAGCCGACTATTTGCCTCTCTGGTTCGCCACACTGGAGTTTCGGTTAGTCCAGGATCGAGCGGCCAAAAGGGCAGCGCTCACCGGATAGTCCTACCGAGAGAGGGCTTGGCCTTTAAGTTACTTGGATAAGTCAAGAAGCGAGAGTCTTAGTTAAACTGTGTACCGAGCTGTGATGATCTCACTACCGCCAGGGTAGTGCCCATTTGATAAAGCTGTGCAAACGCCCTCAATTCTGACTCCAACCACAACAAGTTTTGTTGGATGGCCTTAGGTGAAATCATGGACCGGTTCCAACTTATTTAACAGAGGAAATCATCTCATACCTTCTCAGAGAGAGGCTATTCCCGGTTTAGAAATTTTGGGCCAAGTTGGCCGCAAGGGCAGGTTTTGGTTGTTCGGAACCATAGACCAGGTGAGCGCTCAGCGAGGCAGCACCCTCAGCGAGGCTTGGCGAATATTTGCGTGTGGTTTTGGTTGATATGTACTCGTAATGTCCTGACGTTTGTGAACACAACTGCTATTGCATACCGCCAAAATTCAGCTTTTTTGCCTAGATCTTGGCATCATGCAATATTGTGGTTTTCTCAAAGGTTGCGAAAGGGGCCCAGAGCTCTCCCAGCTTTTTTTTCAGAGCTTGATTGCGCAATAGCATCCACCGGGGGCCGTGCTAAGAATTTCGCTCTGAAGAATC
>Ga0307507_10006369_pt1 | contig 18192 bp, 8 predicted proteins | sample 7_EM_MG_FD_207223 | JGI IMG/M metagenome (GOLD analysis project Ga0307507, IMG submission 207223) | Populus trichocarpa ectomycorrhiza microbial communities from riparian zone in the Pacific Northwest, United States - 7_EM | ecosystem: Host-associated > Plants > Roots > Unclassified | place... | reverse complement strand
ATCGCACGATCTTAGATATACTAAAAATAGAGTATAGTTGCAATATTATACAATTAAGTGTAGCTTTAATGGCGATAATTTTAAAGAATTTTGTATTAAAAGCTTATAAAGTGTGCGCGCACGGTGCTAAAGTTCATCTAGTGTAAGATTTTGCGACGTGGCGTATTTCAACACTCCCGGAGCTTTCGGCAACACTGGCCGAGCTGTATGCTCTAAAAAGTAGAGGGGTGCCGCGCCAGAGCATCTTGGCATCGGCGAATAGCATTGTTAGACAGCCGGGAGTCGTCACCACACGGAATTGCGGTAGCATCGGGGATAAAAGCGCAGAATTAGTGCAGAGAAAGCCTCTTGAAGCTCCTGTTTAACATGATCTGCTTACGATCTTCCTGGATGGCAATATGGGAAAGGAAGGCGTCCCATCTTCATTTACGGAGGGAACCAGCCTGGTAGGCATTGACCAAGGTAAAACATGTCACCCAATAAATACTCTCTTCAGGTACACTTGAGTTGAACGGTAGAATCCCGGAATGCCCAGATCGACCACCTCTTGCAGCAGCGGGCTTTAGGGTGTAGAGCACGCAGCTTGGGCGGTGATCCTGATTCTGCAACTTGATCAATCAGATAGCTTAAAGCGGAACCCGGCCGCGTACTGTTGAGGAAGCGCCTCTTCAGGAGACAATGCTGCTCCTCTTTTAACCTCATGGTTCGCAATAAGGAAGACGCGTACTGGCTGGATATCGTCTCGAGTTATTAAAGTAGGTCAAGCGTGAGGAATGAGTGCATGTGCGGAACGCAAAAAAAAGTGGCGGGTCAGCAGCGATGGCCTTCTGTCTCAAGTCATGGCTGCTGAATCACTATCGCAATTAGTGTCGCCATGATAGTCTGAAAGCCTTCGGGCTTCGTTAAACCAATGAAGAACTGGAGAAAAAACCGAGATCTCGTAGACGCTAGTTTCCTGGAGTGGCAGAAGCGACAGAAGTGGCAGAAGCGAGAGAAAGTGGCTGAGGTGGCTGAAACGGTCTCCAGCGACTTAGCACCTCAACAGCTGCCGAGAGCCAGTCGCTTGGAACCTCCTACGTGAAGTGAAGGTTGCATGTTTCATTTTCAAGCTACTTCTCTTACTGCCAGACAGTGAAAACATCTTTTTAGCTTTGCACCTTTGTTGACGCCTTTGTTGAAGCCTTCAATAACGGTCTGACTTCCCCGCTCTGGGCTCACCCATCTCAGCTGATCAACGCCGGTGAGAGACGCCAATCTTCAAAATTTAGCTGAGGCATGCTTGGGATGTCTGCATAAGTGTCTTGGTAAGGTATAATTAACCGGCTTTCCTTGAATAATACACCGTCTCGGCGCATCCGGTTGAAAGCGCGTGTTGATCACGCTAACCAAAATGCGTACATTTGTACCCAAAAGTAAGTGAAAATACGTTAAAATGGCCGTGCTTATTACTTCAAAAGGTATAAATTCTGCCGTTTGATCACCAAGATCGACATGCGCTTTCAATCGGAGTTAACAAGGTGGTGTAGTATTGAGATTCGGCTGGTTGCTGGCTTCGCCGACCTGGCTCAATCCTTGCATTGTCAGCTGCTTTTCTTCAGCCCTTTAGGACCGACAAGCCTGGCCGTGGTTGGAGGCCAAGATGCCAAGTTACTCCACCAGTGGCGGGCTGATGGGGGTTTCGTTTCCACAAGGAAAAGCCATCCCCATCCAGTTCAGCTATCGAGGCATTCCTAGCCATCCGCAGCCCTTCACATTCCTTGTCTTGTGTAACAACAGATCCTGTGAATTTCAAAGAAACCAGAATTTCGAGCTCTTTTTTTTTTGCGTCCTGGCCTAATGAACGACAATGGGAAGACGTCATATTTTGGGTGCAAAATAAATAAATCTTCTTATGGTTATGCAGGTTACATTCGTGGCAAAGGATACTGACTATGAGCAAGCTGACATAAAGCGCCACAATTTATACGATCAGCGGTCAGCTCACAGCCGCCTGATAGGCAACGGTCGAATGACATCGCAGGTCCTTCATTTTCAAGTTGCCTTGTCAGCCCGCCTTGTCTGCTTCGCATCGAATACAAAAAGGCCCAACGTCTGCTCGGAAAGGCTCTCAACAGGAACATCCATCTGCTAAGAACAAGGTCTATCGTAAATTATGGCCCCACAGGCTCCAACCCCTCCTAAACCAGCAAACCTCGAGCGGACTCACATCCTTCAGGAGATCCTGAATCACGTCGATAATTATGCCGAGACATACGACAAGGTCGACTATTCTGCTCTGAAGCAAGAAGTCTTGAAGCCTGTTCTTGCCGACCACTTCAATCCAGAGACCCAGATTCGAGGGTTTCTCAAGGCATTCAGGCACACTCTGGCCTACAAAGCTGCCTTCGAAGAAATCCCAAGCCCAGAGCTAAAGGCCCAGATCAATGCTTTCATAGATGACAAGCCTGCGAAGGAGGTTGTGGGCGACAAAGAATTCCATCTTGTCTCACACAGGAGTCCACCAGTAGTACATCATTTCTCGCTTCTGAATGAGCTCAAAAAGTTGGTGATTGGTGAGATCGAACTGAAGACAGCGATTCAGGATATATTCCACCCTAAGCATAAGCATGTCAAGGATCTTCCGATCATCTATGAGGATGCGGGAAAGAAAAAGATTATGGAGGTAAGAAGAAGAAATTGCTAAGAGTCTCAAATAGGCTCGGACACCCAACTTAATTTATCTAGACATTCGCTAATGTTAGAGCAGTGCTATAGCGAGGTTCCATTCAGTAACTGGGGTTCCACGGTCAAAAATACTCCAAGATTCTCCTTTTTGCCTACGACAGTGCTTGGCGTTCAGAATGTGGTCAGTTATGCTTCAGCCAACAATTATCGCGTCAGGTGCGGCGGGTACCGCCACAGCTGGTCATCGATTTTCTCCCAAGATAATGAGATATTCCTCTCATTCGTTAGCTTGGACGTGGTAAACAATCTCCCGGATCCCATGTCGATTGCTCCGGGCGAATACAACCCAGCAACCGTATCTGAGCTGAAGACGATTGAGCTAAAAGAACAGACGGCGCCCGGAAAACGTCTTTGCCGAATTGGAGTCGCTGTGACTAACGAGGAATTTAGAAGATGGGTTGTTGCCAACAAAGACTGGTCTTTGCCGGCCGACGTTATTCTCGTTGAAGTCACTGTTGGCGGTGTTAACGCTCCTATCTGTCATGGCGCGGGTATCGGGAATAAAACGATATCGGACTACGTTCGCCGCATCGAGTACGTCGATTGCCACGGCGAACACCGCATTGTGGACGACAAGTATCTTATTAAAGCAGCAGCTGGAGCCTTTGGTCTACTCGGAGTTGTAACGCATGTTACTATGGAATTAGACGCAATGACCTACGCAGTTATGGTTGGTTTCTTCTCTTCATCTCATCGATGATTGCATTAATCTAAATCATTATTAATAGGAACCGCTCAAGGTTGACATCGGATTAGCCATCCCACCGTAAGCAATCCTTGGCGAAGTTGTAGAGTAACGAAGTATGCTAACGAACCTTGTAGATTAGAGAAGGAAGACATCCCGCAGGCTCTCCGTGAAGGATGGTTTCACGCAACTGACGCATCACAACAAATCGCGGCAGCCACAGCAGAGTTCGAGCGACGCGCGGCGAACGACTACTACAGCGAGTGAGCCACCCCGAAACTCCAAACCCCCATCTCACCAACTTACTAATCACATTCCTAAGGTGGTTCTGGTTCCCGTATCAGAAAAAGGCGTGGGTGAACACATTCAACACCACAACCGACTCTACCGGCTTGATCAACTACCCCGACGACGCCAACGTCTTCCTGCAATGGATCCAAAACTGGCTCGGCGGCGTCCTGATCTCCATCCCCTTCTTCAACGCCATCCCCGGCTACTGGCAAGCCCAGCTCATCGCGACAATTGGCATGTCCGCGCTGCCGCCCACACTGGGCGAGAGCGCGACACCGACCATGAAGACTCTACTCCCCAACGCGCTACACTTCCGGCGCGGCATCCAAAACATGCCGGTGCGTGACATGGAGTTCCAGATCCCGCTACCACCACGACGCGATGACCCAAGCAAGCCCGACTTCAGCATCGTGCAGCGCGCATGGTGGGACGTGATCAAGCTCGTCTACGCGGATGCCGGCAAGGAAGACCCATCCTCGCCGATGCGGCTGACACTCGAGCTGCGCATCATGAGCGGCAGCGACATTCTGATGGCGCCGCAGAAGGGCAACTCGCTCGGCACGGCCAGCATCGAGATCCTGACGCTGCCCGACGCCGTCGCCGACGACGAGTGGGCCGCGTTTGCGCAGAAGGTCGCCGACATGTGGATGGGCTACGGCAGCGGCACGCTCAACGTGCGCCCGCACTGGGCCAAGGAGTGGGAGACCATCCAGTTCAAGGGCCAGGAGGCGCGGACGTATCTGAAGCACGTCGCGTACCCGGCGCAGATCAAGGAGTTCAAGGCGGCGCTGGCGTTGATTGGGAGCCAGCAGGGCTGGGCGCTCGAAGACCTCCAGAAGCGGTTTTCGAACGAGCTGTGGGACAAGATGGTCTTTGAGCCCTGAGGAAACTGGGGGGGGGAGCGCTGGGTAGACCGAAAAGTTTGAAGGGGTGAAAGTATGGGCCGCTATCCCCGCCTTTTTCGCACTACCCTTTCCCAGCTCCGAAGAGGTGCTGTGATGCTGTCGCGTTAAATCAGAAACCCTTCTCGCCGGCGTTTGCGTGTCTGGGGGCAGCGTCATGTAGCTTAGCATAAGCTTTAATTCTTCCTGCCGTGATATCCGACATCCGCTTTTGGCTTTGTGTACTGTGACACCATTTTTACTTGTTTACGGTGGTCATTGAGTGCACAAAATAACCGGCGTGAAGAATCATGGTGGTCTCTTGCCCCAGAAGCAAAGCTCGGCCGAGACTGTTGCAGCCCGACCCACGCAAACTGCCCTGGTCGAGTGGAGAAGAAAAGAGTGGCCCAACCCGCATTGCCCATTCGAATCTAGACAAGTGTGCCCAGAAGAGCAAAACCAAAAGAAAAGGTAGAAGAAAAAGTGAAAGAAGCAGAATCAATAGCAATGTAGTATGATAGTGGTTTGTATAAGCTGCTTCATACTTGACAAGCTAACCTTATACAAGATTGAACGCCAGCACTACACCCCGCCCCGCACCCTATAAGAGTGCTCGGAAATACGCCGACATCAGTACCACACTCTGTATTGGGTGCACGTGCTCGGTATCACCATAAGGGTCCAAATGACATATAAGCCCTGTCAAGTCTGTGACATCAAGCTTCGCTGTCCACAAAAATGCCGCTCAAAACTCCGCGAAGCGCTCTCCACGGCGCCGCATAGCCGGCGGGGCTGGTGTGCTGGAGGGACGAGAAGTGTGGGATTGGACGACTGTTCGAGCTTTGCGCATTAGAAGTTAATATCAGGCTGCCTATGCGGTCACGGATGACGCTGCAATGGAAATAAGTGTTACATCCGATGTTAGACACGTTGGGAGGGAGGTCTGGTGAGTGAATTCCTATTTGTTGCAGAACCTGGGGGAATGTTGTACAGAGTAATGATCTAATGGCCAGCGAACGGGATCAACAGAACCATGACTCGCAGGACCTTCGGTGTATTTGCTTGAGTCGACGTCAGGCGCTATATAAGGGTCTTGTCTCGCCGGGAAATCTGGGAAGTGTTTCTATTGTAACTCGTTCTTGATGCTAGAAGCACAGATCATGAATCAAATACTCAACATAGGTTTAGTAGGTGCGAGTTTTGCGTTTGTGCTGCTTGTGAGTTCCACCCTCACTTGAACACTTACCTGATATCCTGCTGAGTGTGTCCAGAGCACCTATGCTGTGGCGAAGGTCGTCTACAATATCCTCTCTCACCCTCTCCGCAAATATCCTGGCTCTATCCTTGCAGCCTCGACCTCCATCCCCCTTCTATATGCCCGCATCACAGGTAACATTGTTAAATGGACTCATGCTCAGCATCAACGCTATGGTGAAGTCGTGCGTGTCTCTCCCAATGAACTCAGCTTCATTGATCCGGACGCCTGGAAGGATATCTACGGCCACCGCACCGCAGGGAAGCCGAATTTCCAAAAGGAGATCAAGTTTTACGGTCCGGATCTCTTTGCTGGCGAGGAGGGAGCTACAGGTATCATACATGCCGATGACAATGGACATGGCCGACAGAGGCGTCTAGTATCGCACGCCTTCTCGGACAAGGCGCTGAAGCAGCAAGAGCCGCTGTTTAAGCAGTACGTAGATCTGCTGGTCCAGAAACTCAGCGCGATAGTGGAGAAGGATCCTACGGCCAAAATTAACCTGGTGGACTGGTACAACTTCACAACGTTCGACATTATGGCGGACCTCACCTTCGGCGAGCCGTTGCACCTGCTGGATAAGAGCAAGTACTTACCTTGGGTTACCGCTATCTTTGGGAGCATCAAGATGGGCACGTACGAGGGAGTCTTCAGGACAATGCCGTTCGTTAAGTCGATTCTCGACAAGACGATCCCGAAGTCCGTCTTGGAGAAGCGCAAGATACATATGTCATACTCCATCGACCGAGTCAACAAGCGTCTCGCGGTCAAGACAGACCGGCCCGACATCTGGACGTATATCCTCCGATACAGTGACTCGGACAGTGCAGCGCAGAAAGGCCTTAGCGGTCTAGAAATGCATTCGAACGCCGCGACTTTCATGCTGGCTGGCACTGAGACGACTGCTACCCAGCTGAGCGGCGTCACGTACCAGTTGCTAAAGAAACCCGAAACCATGGCACGACTTGTCGCTGAGGTGCGAGAGGCGTTTCCGACCAAGGAAGATATTACGATGGTGGCGCTGGCGCAGTTAGAGTTCCTTAATGCGTGTCTAGAAGAAGGGCTGAGGATATATCCGCCGGTGCCGACCGGACTGCCGCGTATCACGCCTACGCAGGGCGCAGTCGTGTGTGGCAAAGAGGTTCCCGGCGGAGTAAGTGCTTCTTCATGATCGACATCTAGGACGACGGCTAACTTTGACCTTTAGGCTGTCGTCTCGTTACCACAGTATGCAGCTTACCATTCGCCTTCAAATTTCAAGAACCCAGATGACTTCATTCCGCAGCGCTGGTTGCCGGAGGCAGAGAAAGAATTTGCGGGAGATAATAAGAATACACTGCAGCCCTTTTCGGTCGGCCCTAGGAATTGTGTGGGGAAGAAGTAAGTGCTTCCATCGCTCGGAAAGCTCTCTTCGGCTCTCACTGCGTTCCGTTGCTCCCCTGCTGACTCTAGCCAGTTTGGCATACCATGAAATGCGCCTGGTACTTGCGACGGTTTTGTGGAATTTTGACCTGACCTTCTGCGAGGAGTCTGATAATTGGCCGGATCAGCAGTGTTACACTCTCTGGGAGAAACACCCGTTGTTGGTTAAATTAACACCAATCCGCCGAACTTGATTGATTTCTAAGGTATAAGGTCTGCTTGGGATAGAAGAGATACGGTATCTTTTCAAGGGAATTAGCAACGACAGAGTAGTAATGTCTTATGAACAAACTTCATTTAATTCTGCGCTGACAACTGATTACTTGAAATGGAACAACAGGGATAAATTTGGTTTACGAAATATGTGTAGCAAATGAACATCCATCCATTCTATGAATCAAATGCGAATAACTTAATCATCTGAAATGGGCTGCAAAATGAAAGACTTTGGTCCTACAGTTGTTTTAATAATACCAGAGTTTGCTTAACGTAGGTGACCACCTCGTGCACGCGACCGGCTCGTGCGCGGCTCCAAAAAATACCAAAAAACGGTGTTTTTAAATGCTTGTAACTTAACGTAAAATGAAACTTTTTATAAAATAAAAAATTTAAAAATTATTATTTATAATATAAAGTAAAAGAACTTACTGTTATGTATATTAAATTTTTAAAAATATTATTAGATATACTTATAGATAGTATAAAAAGGTGTATTTTGCCGTATCAAAGAGACACGCTTATTCGAACCGTCTTGGGACGTTGGAACTGCTCCTAGGCTCAGGAAACAGTCCGATTCAGTGGAATAACACTGTCGAACACTACCGAATATATAGTAGTAGTACCACCATATCCATAGAAGTTGAGCAGCAGGACACAGGAATGTCGTGGACGTGGAACTCAGTAAGTCGTCAGTTGTTATCTCATAAATCAGACGCTCCGTAGTAGAATTTTAACCGAACGCGCCGAACTTAGTTAGGTTAGAACGTGCTTGGTTGCGGGACACGCTCATATCTGCTCCCTATATTCTAGTAAGTGAAGCTGAATCAGAATTAGTTAGTGGATTACCCGTGACGTTTTGGTTTCGTAAACTCAACCAACACCACTTAGCTAGCTAAGTGGCCGCCAGCACGGTGCACAGGCGGGCAAGGAACCCAGCCGATTTTAACTAGCGATTGCTAACAAAATAAAAAAACCCTTAAAACTAAGATAATAAACTATATAGTATATATTATTAAAATCTAAATTAGTAGAAATAATACAGAGTCCTATCTCTCTATACTTATTATCTTTTTAAATATTAAATTCTCTTTAGAAATAAAATCATTATTTTCTAATAGAGAGATAATTAAGATTTTTGCGGTTTTAGATTTTATAAGAATATAGTAGATTTCTATACCTTAAAAAGTAAGCAGATATAGAGAGATAGTAATAATAAAGAGTTTTAGCGAATTTAATTATACTATTTATATAGTCTATAGTTTATTATTAAAGTTTTAAATTTTTCAAACAAATTTTAGTTTTGTTAGCAATTTGCTAGTTAAAAATTTCTAGGTTCTTTACCCGCCTATATACCGTGCTGGCGGCCACCTAGCTAGCTAGGTGGTGTTAGTTAAGTTTACAAAACCAAAACGTCATAGGTAATGACAGAACATTCTGCAGTTATATTTGTGTTTTTCCCCCCAGCTGAATATATGATTTAAGAATTAATTTTTATCGCTTTTTATGGACTACTCGCGGCACCCACCACTAAGCTTCGCTTAGTAGTGGTCCCGGGCTCAATGCAAACCCCAAGCTCAATGCAAATTTTGTATTTATATGGCGTTTTATACAAAATCAACCTTTTTCCAAATTGAATAACTTAACAACACTATATAGAAGTAATACAATAATTTAAAGGCTTATATATAATCCTTTAAAAATTAATAATATAACTTATTATTGGTATGCTTTAACCTATTACAGACCTATAATTATTTTGTTACGGGTATGCTCTTAGGTTTATAGATATCTATTTCTCTATTCTATATGCGAGGCCTCGCGTACTTATAACACGCGAGGAATACGCACGTAAGGAACGCGTACATACGTGCTACCCCTACCCCTAATAGGTTACCAACACTGGGCAACCTCTAAAGAGGCCTAAAATATATCTCCTATCTAGTACAGTCTATTTATAGCATATACGTAATGGCTTATGTCATTCTTATCTAACACGATAGTCTCTTATCTATACAGTCCGAACCCGCCCCAAATCTGCCCTAAGTTCGTCCTTACAGATTAGTATCAGTCCGTTTAACCCATCCAACAGCCTTTAGCTGGACCGTATTCGTGTTAATAAGTTAAGTTAAGGCTAGATAGGGCTTGCCTTTTATTATTACATCCACTGGGTTCGTGTTGCTATTAATCTATTTAACTTCCGTAATTTCTCTTCGCTTATACGCCTGCCATAAACACATAACGTTAATTATAAGGCGTTTTTCTTGCGTAGTGCTAAGCCGTATAAGACAGTTATAAAGTGACTTTAAGTCTGTACACATTACGAGTAGTAGGTTAATGTTTAAGATCTTATTAATTATTAATTTAATTACGGCTCCGATATTAAACCCATAAGCCATTCCATATAGCTCCAATATAAGTACACTTCTCGTAACTCTTTTACACTTTGTTAACAACCAGTAGATAATATTTACCTTATTTGTCGCATCCGCAAGAACTAGTATGTACCCAATTTACGACAATAAGTCCTTGTTATTTATAAAAGATGCGTCTATAAAGGCTAGCAATTGTAAGGTAGTAACATCTAACTTAATATATATAAGTCCTCTAGCGGGGTTCTTAATTTGCCAGGCTAGGCGTTAATTAAGTGCTTTTGCGTTATCTTTATTTGGGTTAATCACCTAGGCAGTAATAAATAGGTCAAAAGCAGCTTCCGGCTGGCAGATGGACGCGATATACGCTCCTCTAGCGCGTTAAGCGACGTACTAGTCCTTTGGCATAAGTGCCGTACAGATAATACCTCACAAGCTCATAGATATAGCGGGTCTAGAAACGTTAACTATACTAAGGTTCCTGCATTAACGCTCTTGTATTAACATCAGTCCGTTAGTTATAAGTTATACAATACCGCCATTAAACTTAAGAGGCTTTTCAGCTGTTAGTTACTCACACTCCTTAGCCATAAGTTAGGCCTTATATAGTTCGCTCTCTTCGCGGTCCGCAAATACTCCATTAGTAAGTAGTAGCGTGTCATCCGTCTATAGTCCAACTACTCCGAAATACGTGGAATCGTTGCTGTAGAGTAGGCATAGGTTATACGTTAACTGGTCCATACCTAACTGCTATAGGTGGTGTGTGTAATATATCTTAAACCAGTAGTTTCCGGCTTCTAGCACTCTGTAAAGGGGCTTAAGCACCCGCAGTATGGACCCTTTATTAATTCCCAGTTCAGTCTGTACTTCTTATGGAGGTTATATATAGAAATCGCGGTTTAGCTTTATAGCTAATTGTACATAGGCTTGCGTAATATCACGTAGGTAGATCCGTATGTCTTAGTCTTACAGCATAGCTTTAATGTATAGGATTAGGCGTTGACTCGCCCATTAGATAGTAGGCAACTAGGTAAGTACTACGCTCTTTTCTATATTGTTATACGCCTGTACTACTAGTCGTAATTTCTCAAAAGCTGCATCTATGCCGGCGTTTTTAACCTTATTAACAAACCATAAGTTAAACAGATGGGCCATTACAGGTATATCTATAAGCTTAACTACCTTAAATACTCCTAGCTTAAGTAGGCCTGTAAGTTCTTTCTAGCGTAAAGCTTAAAACTAGGTACTTATGGTATTGTTATCTTAGAGAAAGACTAAAATGTCGGCTTGGTTTATAAAGAGGGGGTACTTACATAGGCGTCCTCTACCACGCTTTTGTGGTTGTATAGTAGGTTATCTAACGGGTTGCTTAACGGGTTGCTAGATAGGTCGTATAACAGGTCCCAGGTTGTTTTCGGGTACGTATACCTACTACTCTTAGGAATCGTCCTATTAGTTAGGTTATAGGTTATCATCAAGTTCCAGATCCAAAAAGTAAGGCTTTACAACCGTTATACGGAAGGGTGTAGGACTATAGGGCAATTATATAGTACACGTCTTATTTTCAACCATAAGCAGGTTGTACGGTCCTAACCAATATCCTAGTTAGCCTATATTTCCTTCTCTCCAGACAAGTACTTGCAAGTTAGGTGGTAAGTCATAAATAGCATCTATTCTCGGGCTATTTCGCATGCTTAAAGCGTCCGCAACTTATCGTTTGGCATATAGCTTGCGGATCTTTTCTATAGCTTTCTTAACTATGGCAGCGCGTTGCGTAACTGTTAGCGAAGGCGCGTCTAAATTAGTTATACGGGGGTAGGCGCCAAATACTAGCAAAGTAAGTACCAGTCCATTAGGTCCTACGGAGTCGTTAATAGCCTTAAAGGCCATCTAGAGAGCTACATCCTTATTAATATTTGGTATTTCGACCATAATGATCTGGTATGCTCTCCGTAACGGACTATAGTAACGTTCAACTATTCCAATTAAGTTATAAGCCTTAACTGGCATACCCTTAGTTATAATGCCTATTATAGTAGCATACTCTTTAAATTCCTTACTGACAAAGTTCTTACCTATATTGTAAGTAATAACATCTGGTGGTCCTAAGTATATATCAATCCAACACATCCGTATGACGTCCCACGTGTATTTAGCACTAATATTCTATAGCTATCTACCAGCCTGGAAGCGTATACATTTATTAACTATATATAGGACTGGGCTCCCATTAATATACATAATATCGACAATAATGCAGTAGTTAAAATTAACGTCGTTATAGAGCGTGAACTTAAACTAGCTAGGCAACTTGCCGTATTTCTAGTAAAAGTGGCAGTAACGGGTAAGGTACTTAAGTAATTTCATATTAACGTTATATCCAGAATGGTTAAGTACTTTCTATAGTCTCTTAACTAACGGGTGGCTAAAACATCAGTATAGACAATGTAATTCCGTATTGGTCAGGTAACAGGGGTTCTAGTTAAAAGAGTTAAGAAGGTAGATCTATAAAGAGAGGTCCTATAAGAGGAACAAATGGCCAAATTGTTATACAATAGGTATATTGCCTATAGGAGTCACAAGTACGTTCGTAAGGTTATTGTAATACACCTATAAGTTGTCCATGTCTGCTAGGCAGAGCAGGAATAGCATATTTGTATTAATAATATAAAAGTTAACCTTGCCTACCAGAGTTAAGACTTATATGGACCCAATTAACAACATAGTCCCAATTCCGAATTATACGCTTACTATACCTTTTGTTAACATATTAAGCTATAAAGTTGTATCTTGCTTTTATAATACCAGGAACTATCTATAACCAGCTATAGATCGTTATAAGGTACCTATATTAATTATAATACCTATAAACTCGTCCGTTATGTAGCGCGTAGGCTAACTACTATACGCATAGGCGTTTGTATCCTTAGGTAGGTCAAGGTTCACAACAGGCAAGTTAAGGTTTACAGTTATAGTTATATCTTAGCCTATAAGGTTATGGCAGAAGGCTCTATTAGCTAGTTCTTAGGCCGTAATTACTGCTTTATTATATAAGAGAGTGCTAAAAGACGTAAAGTAAGAAGAGCTATTCGCGTTATCCTACTTAGTTTTGGCTTCGTAATCAATAACTAAAGCCGTAAAGACTTTGTCTAGGTCCTCTAACTCTTCTAGCTCTAGGCCTTCTCCCTCGCACTTAATAAGATATTATTTAAAGTGTTCTTAGAAGCGCTCACCCAATCGTCTATTATATCGCCCTGTAAACCTAGCTTTAGACTTATCCCATTCTTTGTCTATATACTTCCATAACCAACAGCCGCTTTTGCCGCACACGAAGCAGCACTTCTTTCGGTTTAGTTGTAAAGATTAGTTTTTACATGGATCCTTACGGTTAAAGCCATTACGGTCCTAGTAGTTATATTAACGGTCCGTAAAGTACGCACGCGGTTCTTCCTAATGGTCCGTAGCGTATATATAAGTCTGCTCTTACTCCTTCTGGTAGGCAATAATAGACAACTATAGCTTATTAATAAGGTGGCTAAAATCTAAGGGAGGGTCTAAGATTGCAATCCTGCACGCTAATACGCCCTAGCAAGCTGTAACTAGCTTATTATACAGAAAGTCTATAATCCATAAGGCGGGCGTAAGTCCGTATTATAAGTTATGGAGCTTCATAAGCAGTATCTAAAGGCACTATAGAGTTATCTTATCTGTGTTCTCCTGGATAACAGAGAGTAGTGTTATAGCGTTCCATTTGTCTAGGTTTCTACGGTGGTATCTAGGACCCTTAAAGAAGTTCTATAAGTGGTTACAAATTTCTTTAAAGGATCTTTCGGATAGCTAGTAGTTGTAGTACTGGTCCTAGGCTAATCCCTTTAGCATTATAGGAAAGGCAATCTTGTATATAGTAGGTGGCAGTCCAGATCTCATGCAAATATTGTAAAATATTATTAGTTTATAGTCAAAGCTTTCGGCTCCGCTATACTTCTGGTCTTCAGAGTATAGCTTAGCTATAGTTATAATCTGCCGTTTATAGTTCGGGATCTCTATAGGTAGGGTCTAAATTGTAATAAGTGGAATATGGCTTACGGCAGGTGGAATATAGTTCGTAGTAGATAGAGCTGGCAGTAATTAAGGTGTTTGTTATAAGGGTATTTCAGACGGTTATAAGGGTATTTCAGACGGTTATAAGGGTATTTTAGATAGTTATATAGGTGTTTAGAAGGGTTTATATAAACGGAAGACCTGGTTAAGTCAGTCATAAGGGACTCTTTTCTGTAGCTATAACGTCTTCATGTCTGTAACGTGCTCACAGATCTCGCAGATCTCGTCGTCTGACCATTTATACTGTTCTTCCTCCATAGCCGTGTCGAGTAGAGTCCTTGGGATTGTCAAACTCTTTGTGTTTTTAGCTACGTACACTCCTCTACCCTAAAGGGTTCTGCGTAAGTCCTAGGTAATCTTAGTTCCAAGGCTATTAAACTCTTAGATTATAAAGTCCCAAAATTCTTCTTAAAAGAGCTCCCATAGGTCCATATCTATCGCTTCAGATATTTTATAGTTGTACAACTTTGTTCTGGCGTAGTCCTATATCTCTTCTTAGGAAGCTCCCTCTAGCTTAATCCCATTCTCCTACTTCTTTATCTTCGTGCTCCAGTCTTCTGCGGTTAAGGTACTCGCTATTATATTCTTATGCAAGGTAGCGTGTATAAGGTAAAGGTATTTTTCAGGTAGTAATATAATTTTTCAGTCCTTTTAACGCGATACACAAGGTGGTTAAATTAACAACTCTTCCTTGTAATAATATTAGCGAAACTGTAGTCCTCATACAATATAGCGTAAGGTGGTTAAATTAACAACTCTTCCTTGCGGCAGTATCGGGCGGGGTACGGTTCCCTTCTTTAACTAAGGTAGGCAGCGGTGCAAGTTTATACGGAGTCGTAAGTAACCCATATAAGCCGTAAACTATTGCGTATCTCCTAATCTGTACGTCTACTAATCAGTGTTGGTATGCTTTAACCTATTGCAGACCTATAATCATTTTGTTACGGGTATGCTCTTAGGTTTATAGATGTCTATTTCTCTATTCTATATACGAGGCCTCGCGTACTTATAACACGCGAGGAATGCGCACGTAAGGAACGCGTACGCATGTGCTACCCCTACCCCTAATAGGTTACCAACACTTATTTAAAGCTAATATTTATTATATTTTTATACTTCTTATTATTATATCTTATTTAAGGCCAGTAGACGCCAAAACTACTATAAAATAGAGAATTAAAATTAAAATTAGGTTCCCTTATACTTATTTAAGTATAAAAAGAAGAAGTATATATGTTTAATAAATTATTATAGCGTTGTTGTTGAGATGCAGAAGTGTGAAAATAGGGGTTTCTCATACAAAATTCAGTTTGCATTGAGCTTGGGGTTTGCATTGAGCCCGGGTGCCGCGAGTATCCCTTAACCCGCTGAAATTCGTCCACGCGTTATCGATAAGAATCAGCCAATTATATCAACGCAATCGACTTCTTTACACCGTGGACGAGCGGGCTAAGGGATAGGCCAACCACAATAGTTATAGTAGATTTATTTAATATATTAAATTTTCTAAGTAATTATTTCCCTCCCTAGATATTTTAGAGCCCTATATCCGTCGTATTAAGACACGAGATACAGCGTCGCAGACGGAGAGTTGAATTTTAAAAGGAATCTTCATAAATTTTGGACCCACCACCTATATCTAACTTTTGACATAACATAGCTACAATGTAGCTACCACGTGGAATAGATAGAGAAAACGGAGAGCTTATACCTCCTATTATTTTTGAAGTGATTAGACGTGGGGAAGGTGGTCAGGTTTGGCAGTGATTTGGTAGTGTAGTAGGGTCACGTGCAGCTGAGTGGGCGCAGGCTCACGTGATATAAGTCTTAGACGCGTTTCACTGCGCGTCGTCCCGCAATTTGTATTATATCGTCTATCAATCACGACCCACTCTCACGGCATCACCCTTTCACTTACTGATCGATTGCCAGTCATGAAGCGAACTTCGCAGATAGCAAAGAAAAACTCCAGGCCAGCAAAGATTTTCACAAACAAGAAGCGCTCTGCATCAATCGATGAATCCGACTCAAAGCCAAAGAGCAAGAAGAGCAAGACCCAAGTACGCAGTACAGAGCGGCCGAAAATGAAGAAAGACAGTGACGGCAATGAACACTGGGAGGTACAAAGCTCTCAATCGCCGACTTGCTCAGTCACAGAGCTCACCTAGCTGATGGATTTTGACTAACGAACTTTCTAGATATCGAAAAACCGACGAGTTGGAATTTCTAACTTCAAGGGAATGGCGCTAGTAAATATTCGGGAATACTATGAGAAGGATGGTGAGATGCAGCCAGGGAAGAAGGTGAATTCGTATCAGGTTTCCTTTGTTAGAATTTACTTACCACTTACAGGGTATTTCACTGTCCCTTGACCAGTACTCCAACTTGATTTCAATTCTACCGGACATTGAGAAACTTCTCATTAAGAAAGGCGAACAAGTCCCAAGGCCCAAATATAGTGGCGGCAATAAATTGGGTGACAACAAGAAGGATACGGATAGTGAGGAGGCTGATGAAGAGTCTGAAGAAAAGGAGGCTTACTCCGCAAGCGACGAAGAAGACGAAGAAGATTGATTGAGGGAAAGGGCTTATAAGGGATTTCTACCACATTTCTTGGAGAGACCAGACGAACGTCTCCGTTTAGGATGTGATTTTCGGTATTGTCGATGATAAATGAATGAATGAATAAATAGGCCCAATATTGCATTCAATTCATAAGCCAATCAGAATATCACGATATAAATAAATAATTGCGATATCGTAGATATCACCGGTCTTGGCATGGTGTAGTCCTAAATTGATGCGGCCGACGTCTCCCTGGAGGCCACCACCCCCTCCCCCCCTAATAGTTACCAGTAGTTCTCTTCTTCAGCCTTATACAACTTCTCCTTTCACCCACGACTTCAAGCAGTCAGATTGCTTAATATTTACTAGCCTAAGCCTTATTTATTGCTAGGTAATTATCTTTTAGACTTAATATTCGCTCTAGTATAGATAATATAAGTAGTATAGATAGTCTATATAATTGCTTAAATTAAGCCACTAACTAAGGGCAGTAGTATTAGAGAAAGTTTAGTAAAGAAGGCGTTAATAAAGTATTTAAATTTATTTTTAATTATATTAAATAATAACTGCTTCCTTATAAGAGATATTATTATAGTTATCTTAGGTTAACTCTAGGGCAATCTCCAGACACCCCTTAGATAGTTATTAGTTATATACCTATAGTATATATATAATTTCCTCAATCTTGGAGGCTTTACCTCCTTAAGGATTCGTATCCTCTATAGTTTATCTTATTTCTATAATTACGCTTTATAACTCCTTACCTATAAAGTCCCCTTATATTTAAATCCTTTATACTTCTTTTAGAAGACTAGCTAGCTTTAGAAACTAAATTATTTATTTATATTTACTATTTCTCCTTTTAAATCTAGTGATGACCTAAATAGAAACCTTATAAATAACCTATAAAAGGCCGTCGCTATATAGTAGGAAGGTGTCACAGGACACCTCCGTGACACTATACACACGTCTACCTGTTTCCACCGACGTAGCAAGAAGAGACCGACCACGAGACGGCAATTTACGGCAATCTAACTGCAATCTGCCGCATTCTGCTATATTCCGCCAAGTCTACCGAATTCTGCCAAGTTCTGCTAGGACCGCTACTTAAATCCTATTCTATTTTATATATGTATTAACTAAGCAACCAAACTAATAATATATACCCTTTTCTCCCATTTTCTTACCTTCTCTCCTTATATAACATCTTAACTTTATTACGCAGTTTATATATATAGCTTAATAATATTTACTTCGCTATATATTATTACCGCTTATACTTACTCCATAATACTATATTGCGTTAACCCTATATACTACCCTCTAAAATATAGAATAACCCTAAAGCTCCTATAATAGCCGCCGGTATTATATCCGCACTTTAAAAATAATTAGTAGAAATATAAAAGTCTTTTATAGATGCCCTTATATAGAACTAAGCCACTTTAACTTAATAATAAGCTAAATAAGAGGCACGACACCTATAAATAATTAAGGACCTTTAAGAAGAAGTCCGTACCCTTAAAATGCCTATACTAGGGCCCTAAGACTAAATGTCACGGCACAGTCCTGACGCGTACTGTCTCGTACTGTTTCCTACTGTTAGCTGGCCCACCACTAGCGCCTTGGCGGCTGCCCCTACTATTTGTATACGATACCCCCTTTTACCTCCTTCTCCTC
>Ga0307507_10006368_pt1 | contig 18194 bp, 16 predicted proteins | sample 7_EM_MG_FD_207223 | JGI IMG/M metagenome (GOLD analysis project Ga0307507, IMG submission 207223) | Populus trichocarpa ectomycorrhiza microbial communities from riparian zone in the Pacific Northwest, United States - 7_EM | ecosystem: Host-associated > Plants > Roots > Unclassified | place... | reverse complement strand
CATAGTGTAAAAGATAACAAACCGATGACTAATAACTATTAGTCATGTGAGAATCTGCCTTGCCTAGTCACCGTTTGTGACAACTATAGTATTACTATTTTTTCTTCTAAAATTATCATTAGTACTACTACTAATAGGAGAGAAAATCAAGTGTACTTAGCAGGAGCTGTATAGTATAATCAAGATATATATACTGCAAGTCAAAGGAGTAGAACACTGCTGAAAGCTATAATATCAATACACAGGATACTGACTTTGTAAGAGATAGTAAAACTTACTTGGAATGATGAGAAAAACATTTGACATTAAAAAGAGTAGAAAGATATAGGAGAGTAGATTGAGAAATTGAGAGTAAATATAATAATAAAGAAACTAGGCAGAGAATGCTGAACAAAATTATTATTAGTAATGTGATTGGTAAAAGTGAGATGATAGTTTAGGAGAAATAATTGTCGATGAAAAGAAGCTATATATTGACTTTAAGGAAGGGGAATGGAATGAGTAGACCTTGTAGTATGAGTAGTCAAAATGGTGGGTAGGTCTTAAAGTAAGCAGTCACAGTTATAGGTTAGCTTACTCATATGAGATAATCAGGGATTTATCAGAATATCAGATTTGATATTGAGATTTGTGCATAATTATTATTGTAATTTAGTATTATCAGATATTCAGATTCCAATTCAATTTTTGTCTTTAATATATACTCCATCTCAGTGACCAAGGTGATTACTTGGCGAAGAGCATATGTTCTTCACAAAGGAGGTCACTTTGCAAGATAGATATGCGACCCAGCAAGTACTCAGGTTGGCCATCTCCCCAACCAAGTATTGAAGGGAAAAAAGTTCCTTTTTCTGCAGCCGTATTGAAACACATAGTAAAATAGCTAGTTAACTTGTATGTATTTATCAATGTGAAATAATTTCCTTAGTACAAGGTGTGCTTTCTTCTACTCTGATAGTGAGCAGAGCTCCTCTCCTCCCACACATCTACCCATCCACAACCAGGTTTCTACACATACTAGAGGCCTGATACGCTCTTTGTATAAGGATATAGGAGAGCCAAACAAAAATTCCTGTCGGCTCTTTACCGAGAAAACTTTCTAGCAATTTACTCAATGGCTGAATTCACTAGAGTCAGATCTCAAAAACCAGGTATGTGAAGCTCTTAATGATGAGGCTGAGTTTACTTAGTTGGTGGGATGGCACAAATCTTTCATTGCCAGAAGCATATCTTGTCCATAAAGTGGCCTACTTCATGAACAGCATGTCTCCTTGATCAAAAGCACATGCTCTTTGCTAAGTAATCTTGTTAGCTGGTGAGATGGAACATATACAATATTGATAATCAGTAGTAGAACAAGATTTCAAAATAACTAGATATTACATTCCCTTTATTTTGAAATAAAGGAAGCAAGAGAAATCAATAATGACTATAATTAGATGTGATAATTTGAGTAGTAAAGTCTTGCTTTTAATATCAACCTTGATTGAAAGTGTTTGGTATTCTTCTCCTAATATTTTGGCAGTCTTAAAGTCTTTTGTCTGCTTTGATGATTGTACTGAACTTGTAGGAAAGGAAGAAAAGATCTATAGCCTATTCCATTTTCAACCTTCTTGACTTGAACAGATTTTTCTAATATATTTAGTTTTTGCATTATAGGGCACCATAAAATAGATTATTTGTTAAAGTTTTCCCATTGCTACCCAAAATGTAAGAACACTTCGGCGGTACTACTAGTACACCAAGAATACTATTTCTCGTCACCTTCGAACACAGCGTAAGTTAGCATCTAGTTACCACCTAAGACAACAAACCAGTAGGCCCCTCCCTACTCACTGTTTCAAGATCATAATTTCACAACTGCGAGCAACCTATTAAAGCTGGGATACCCCCTGATAGATTTGGGGTTGGTTGTGGATAAATTCTGATGTCAGCAGTTTCCCAACAAGCATTCGCTCTACAAGCATTTATACAAGCCCTTGGCACGTGAGCAGAAATTTAGAGTTTCCCCACACGTAATGACCTACTGCATGTTGGAGAAGCCAGAGCTCAATTGACGAACCAATAACCGGGCTTTGGATCCTTGGATCTTCAGCTGCTCAGAAATATATTTGTGTAACAATTTAGAAGAGGAAGCCACTGGGACACCCCTCCCCCACGGACAACTAAACTTGAATAGGAAAGTTTCCTGTGAAAAACTGGATAGCGTGTTGCAACTGAAGAGATCAGCCACTGTATACCCACAGAAAATCAATTAATTAGCATCTGTCCTAATGTGGGCGTATTTGAGTGGCTTGTGAAGTCGTCTATGATGGACTTTGTTCGAAAAGTATTGTGGACTATAATACTAGGTTCTGCCCTGGGCTGAATAGCATCAACGCTGTTCGAGTAGGGGAAGGCAAGGACTAGCCCCGTTTCTCTGCCGTTGGACAAGGCTAGGTTTATTTGTACTTTTGTCCCCCTACCATTTCATTTTACCATCGGTCGCTCTATTGGTGAATTGTAATTTGTTTGTAATTTGCTTTGTGTGATTTGCTTGTTTATCTCTATTACTATGTTTGTAGAGAAGATGTCTGCGTCGTGCTCTCACGTATCAGGCTGAGAAGTGGATCAGTCAAAATGCACCAAAAACAGGGAAATATGGAAATCTCAATTGACGTACAACACTAAGAAGATGAGATTCAGAAAGATAGGAGATATTCTGATAGCACACAATTTTTATTTGCCTGTTTTGAACTGAATTCAGAGGTTTTATTTTGTCGGATTTCCCCTATAGTCTTTTATGGGGCCGTGATGAATACCGTAGAAACTGAAATACAAGAGAAATGTGCTAAGCAGTTGAAATAAGCTTAGCCAGTAAAAAAAGAGGCAATGTAGCAAGCAGTGTGGTTATGACTGGTTTGAGACATCTGCTTTGACCTTCAAATTCAATCTCATGTCATTCCTTTCAGACTCACGATATTCTTAGTAGAATAAGCAATTAATAAATATCATAGGAGTTATAGAGAATGTAAATAAATAAATAAATAAAAAAAGTATAAACGATATAGATACTATACTCCTCTTACATGAAAATAAAATACAAGTACAATACTTCGAATAGTAAGAACTCAAACGGCGTAATCGATTACCTCTCAGATATCATCACACTAAATGGCCCGACGAAGCCAGCGAAGCAAGAGCAGTACACGCTCCAATGTGACAGTAATCCTTCCAGGGCTTGCACCGGACAAGTTCTATGCCCCACCATGACAGCAGCCAGGACCGAAGCGAAAGGCATTGAGCATAAGGCCCCGGACGGCCCCACAAATGGTGCAGAACCCTCACAACTCCTATACGATCAACTATAAGCTATGAGTGTTATCCTGGCTGCAGACAGCTTCAATTCCCTCGGGGCCAACCAAGTTCTGGCAGCCCACATTGAAGGAGGCGGCGGTAAGATTTAAGATTCCACTAGGGAATATAGGACGACGGTGCAAGGAGGAACCGGCCGGGAATTTCCTAGAGGCATCAGCAATGGCTCGTAGATCTGGGGGAGAGGGAAGAAGAAGGAAATGGGTGGAGATGGAGAGAAAGTTATATGAGAGCTTTCGACAACGTCGAGCAGAGGGAAAAGTTGTACGCATGAGTTGGTTTCGTCAAAATGCAAAGTAACTCTTTGTCGAAAGCTATTCGGGAACAATAGTTAGCCAATTTTGTTTTTCAAATCGATGGTTTCGGGTTCCTTATCTTGGCATAGGATAACTCTTCATGCAATAACTAATAAGGCTAGCCAGCTGCCTGTAGACTATATTGAGGCATTAGTAAATTGGATGAAATTCAATCGAAGAAACTCACAACTACCACCAATAAACCCCACCGCACTTCCCAATACACTATCAGATTGGCCGTTACAGATTGAGCAACATCTGTAACATGGACGAAACTCCTCTCCCCTTTGAGTATCTCAGTGGCCGGACCGATAACCAGCAAGGGGAAAAAATGATTTGGATACAGGGAAGTCAGCAGTCTGGTTGGGACAAGCGACAGACAACAATTCAACTAACCATTTTTGCTGATGCTGTCCCCCATGTTAAACCCCTGATATTTTTCCGCAGACCGGGAGTGGGTACCACTGTCAGGGTTAAGAAAGCCCTGTATGACCCTCAGGTTGTTGTCAAGTTCAACCCAAAGCATACGCCAATTCAACCAACGTTGTTGAATGGGTTGATAAGCAGGTCATCCCCGTGCTGGGGGGACAGCCAACTCTCATGGCGCTCTACATGTTTGGTAGTCACAAAATGGATGAGGTTTTGGACACCATACGAGTGCAGGATATTACACTTAGTGTAAGACCAGGGGGCTGTACCAGCATGGTTCAGCCCCTGGATGTATCAATTAACCAGCCCTTTAAAGATATTCTGAAGGTTAGTATCATCTGGTAGGGGTAGCCGGTAAGGTAACTTATGATACCGGACTAGACCTTATGCTCGAGTGGTTCTATAGATGGAGAATCTTGTCTAGGAAGGTTCGTAGTAAAGTGTAACTAAGTTACTCGCGTAATATAAAGACAATGAGGAAGATAATAATTATAACTTATTATATTGATAAGATCACTTCTCTGTTCTGTGCTACATGAGCATTCCTCAGAAGTATCTTCAATAATTTCCACCTCCAAGAATTATTGAAATAATCTTGAATTCAGTGAGAGTTGAACTCAGGACCTCATATCTACAGTCACAGAGAATACCAACTAAGCCAAACTACATGTTCTTACCATACGGGCCATCAGGAAAATGTCGTAGGGTGGTCCACACCGATCCGCTCTGATCCACACTTTTTGAAAATTTACCGAAAATGTGGACCAGGGTGGATCAGGGTCGACCAGGAGGACCAGGGGGACCATGACCCCCCTTGGTGGACCAAGAGTGGTTTTTACATTTTGCTGATGACTAACTAAGTATCGAGCGAACAAAGTTCTCTAAACTTGTAAGTGCAACATCTCTTGACCCTGACAACTGTTCGACTCCATACTCACATTATGAAGACTTAGACTACCATATCATTGTGAGGGTGTATCAGTCCCGTGAATAATAGGTCAGTCTAGAGTACACGTAGCCGACTAACGCCAACGTGATAATATTTCTTCACCGAACCGTATATGAAGCGGCCAACTCCAAAGGCGTCAGACCATTCAATGCGCGAGAGTCTGTCATCGTCTGTGCATCAGGCTTCCGAACTGACTTGTGGCAGCAATCGCTTGAATAGCAGTTTGCGCTCAGTATCTTATGTTCATACTAACTGGTTCTGAGCGGGCCCGGAGGTCTCCGCTATGTGTCTTCTGGTATCGTATTGCGATATTTTACTTCAGTGTTTTTATTCTGATTCTGTCCGTCACCTTAGAGAACTCTCGTTCTTACCCTATGGGCATCCTAAAACGGGAATGCACACTTAAATCTCTCAGACATCTTTGGGCTATTGTTGCCGTCATTATATAACTTGGTGCATAATTATATTTTAACTAATAATAACTATGACGCGGCTGTGAATCGAACATGTAACCTTATAGTCGGAGGCACGTTACTATCATCCTAAGATAGACCGAGATGTATCTTGTAGTTTGTACTTGACTGATTGTTACGCAGGGGTCTGTGCGTGAGCCTTATGGGTTGGCATTCTTGGTATGCCTAACACCAGCTCTTGAGCGTTTCCAAGGCCTTCCGGTGGTTCCCAGGTGTTCTCGTCCTCTGCGCAACCTTTCCATTTAATGAAGTAACGAAGTTCCTTGGACTCTTGGTTACGTCTTCCAACCTTTCTCATGTAAGTGATAATTTCACTTTTCACGATCCTTTCTACCTGCCATTCGAGGTCTTCTTCGATATCTTCCGGAACTCGTGGAGGTTGTTCTCTTCCTTCCCGTGCTGATGCTCAATAAGGTTTCAGAAGAGAAACATGAAATATCGGGTGGATTTCCCACCGCGGCGATATTTCTAGTTTGAAATCCCGCTCTCCTTTCTTGACTTCTAATACCTTGAACCGCCCATGAATCTTTGGACTTAATCTTTTCGTCGGTCATTTGATGCGGATATTTTTGGCATTTAACATTACCAAATCCCCGACCTTAATGTCCGGTTGTTGACGAGCTTTCCGATTGTAGTATTTACTCATTTCTCCTCGAGTTTGTTCTAGCGCTTTTCTGGCATGTTGGTGAGTTACCTGCATCCAGTGCGCGTAGAGTCCTGCTCCAGGGTTTTGACCTTCCCGTTCTTTCATCTACTCTGTCTGTGGATGAAACCCGTAGTTGGCGTAGAACGGTGACATTCCATGTACGTTGTTGATCGAGTTATTGTAAGCGTGTTCGGCTAGTGGTAGTAGCTGATACCAGTCGTTCTGGTCGTAATTTCCGAAATTGCGTAGGTATCCTTCCAGTGTTTGGTTCGTTCTTTCCGTCTGTCCATCTGTTTGAGGGTGGTATACAGTCGACATTTTTTGTCTGATGCCCAGTGACTTGCATAACGACCCCCAGCATGCTCCTGAGAACTTGGCGTCCATATCTGAAATCATTTCGGTGGGTAGACCGTGAAGTTTCCAGATTTTTCGTATGAATGTATCGGCCACATCTTTTGCAGTTGTGTTTTCATTTAAACCGATAAAGTGTGTCATTTTCGTGAACCGATCTACAACCACCATGATCTGAGTATGACCTTGTGATTCTGGTAGATGGGTTATGAAGTGGGTCGAGATGGTAGTCCATGCCGCAAAGGGGATTTGTAGTGGTTGTAGTAATTCATATAGCGCAGGCCTTGGCGATTTATTGTGTTGACATTCGTCGCAGGATCGTACATAGTCGTTTATCCATGCCGGGAGTCCTTTCCAATAAAAATTCATGGTGACGATTTCAACTGTTTTTTCCTGTCCGAAATGTCCTGCTACTTGCGAATCGTGACATCCTTTTGCGATAGTTGTTTGTAATTCTTTATTGTTTGGGATGTATAGTCGATTCTTATAATAGAGCAGTCCTTCTTTGTTTGTCCAGTTTTCTGGGAACTCCTTTCCTTCGTTTTCTAGTTTTTCGAGTTCCCTTTTTCGTGCCGTCCATTCCTGGTCTCTTTCGCTTGCCGCTACCACCATTATTATGAAGTCGGCCTCGAATACTTTCATTTCCACCTGTGAAATGATAACACTTGACATCAGGACATGTTTCTCTCTTAGTCTAGGATGGTTGCCGGTGTCTTCAATATCGAAGTATTCGTTGTTGCTTGAGTCTGCTTGCAGAAAGCATATCATAGGCTGGGTGTCTGTGACTGATATTGTGCGTTTTGGAGACATGTCTGTGCTCCCAAAAGCACTGTCTGCTCATTCGGTCATTTCCAACTCGTCCACTTCCAGTATGTCGGATGTGTTGACTTTTTTCAATCATGAGTTGGGCGATTCGGTCTCCTTCTTGGATTCTGCAATCTGCTTTGCCGTGGTTAATCATGATAACCCTTATTTCACGGGTGTAGTCTGTGTCAATGACGCCTCCGTTGATTGCTATGCCTTTCTTGCTTGCTAGGCCACTTCGTGGGGCAATCCGGGCATACATTCCTTTTGGTAGTCCAATGGCTATTCCTGTCTCTGCTAGGACTTGTCCTTGTGCTGGAATAGTGAACTCGTTTATTGCATAGATGTCGTGTTCTGCCACTAGCCTTGATCCTTTGGTTGGTAGTATAGCCTTGCTTGACAGTCGCTTAACCCTGATTCTGTTTTTATCGTGGGTTCAGGCTCCGAAATGTATCCTTCGTCTTTGTCGTCTTCATGGATTAGTGATATTTGGAAGTATTCAGGTTTCAATATCGACTGTTCGCTATGCTTAGCTCTCTCCTTAGGACGGTACTCCGGCCGTCTGCTCAGTGCATCTGGTTTCCCCCCTCTTTTTCCCGGGCGGTATACTATCTTGATATGGTAATCTGCCAACCTCTGTGCCCACCGGATTTGCCTCTGATTCCAAACTTTTGTCGTGAGGAAGTTTTGTAGATTTTGGTGGTCGGTGTATACCGTTACGGGTTTATCTGCTCCTACCAGATAGTGGTTTGATTCCTTGAAAGCTTCCAGTATTGCGAGTAATTCCTTGTCGTGAATCTCGTAGTTCCTTTCCGCTGGGTTTAGTATTCTGGAGTGGAAAGCTACTGGGTATAGCCTTTTATCCTTAAACTGTGATAACACGCACCCGAGTGCAAAATCGCTAGCGTCTGTCTCGACCACTGTTGCTCTATCGGGATAGAAATGGTCTAATATAGAGGCCGTGACGAAATCGTTTCTTGAGTTCCGTAAACGCTTCTTCTTGCTTAGGTCCCCAGTAAAATTTGGTTTTATCACCTTTCAACATTTCCGTTATAGGTGTGCATATTTTTGAAAAATCTTTGATGAACCGTCGGTAACAATTTGCAAAGCCGATGAAAATCTGTACTTCTTTTACCTACCGCGGGGCTTTCCAGTTCAATACTGACTCGACTTTTCTTCCGCTCATTGTTACTCTGTCGATTCCTACTATGTATCCTAGGAACTCGACAGATTCAACATGGAAAACTGATTTGGTTACCGATACTGCCAGTTGGTGCTCTTCTAACTTTGCCAGGACTTTTTTAACCAATTTGATGTGTTCTTCCTAACTTTCCGAGTATATCAGGATATCGTCCAGGTAGACGACTACTTTGTGCTCGAGAAATTCGCGTTGAATTTTGTTCATCATCGCTTGGAATGTGGCGGCAGCGTTGACGAGTCCAAATGGCATGACTTTGTATTCGAAGTGACCGTATCGGGTTCTGAATGCAGTCTTCCATTCGTCTCCCTCCCGTATTCTTAACAGGTGGTACCCGTCTTTTAAGTCTAACTTGTTGAATATCTTAGCTCCTGCTACTTGATCTTTTAACTCTCCCATTAATGGTAGGGGGTACTTGTTTAGAATCGTGAGTTTATTGAGGTTTCGGTAGTCGACGCATAGCCTTAACTTTCCATCTGGTTTTGGGACGAATAGGATTGGTGCCCCTGCAGGTGATTGACTCTGGACAATCTTTCCTTGTTTCAACATCTCTTTTAGGTACTTGTCTAGTGTGTCCAGCTGGTATGTCGACATCGGGTGGATTGGTCCCCAGGGGGGTTCGGCACCTGGTTTGAGGTCTATTGCATGGTCGAACGTTCTTCGCTGTGCTAATTTCTCGGCTGTCGCTGCGAGAAATAGTTCGTGATAATCCTCGTAGTATTGTGGTATCTTATCCAGCAATACTTGGTTTGGGTCTTCTTGTCGACATATCCTGCCGACATACTGAGCCTACTCGTCAAAAGCTACCGTCTCGTCCCATTCAAACATTCCTCCCACTCCTTCGTCTTCGACGTGTCCCAGACAGCACTGCCTGGTGAATGCCCAATGTTGGGGTTCGTCGATATTATCTATAGGGTGTTCCTTGTGCCACCATCCAAATGGGATGATGAGGTCATACTTTCCTGCCGTGGCTATCTCACAAGATATGTGCGTGCGGTGGCCATTTTTTCCGATTTCGAGAAGGATAGGATGTGTGAAGTGCTTTTCTCCCGATGAGTTAACTTGGCTGTCGAAGGCTAGGATGTTTAGCGCCTTCTGGCGCATTTCGTAAGGTATGTCGAAGTGTTTTACTAAGTCTTTGTTGATTAAAAAGATGTTTGATCCTGAGTCAAGCAGTACTCGGATGCGTATTCGCTTTCTGGCTGCCTCAATAAATGCGGGGTCTTCCGGGCATTTGTAGTGTTAAGGTTTTGGGACCTGAGTCTTAAGTTGTTTGCCAATCGGTAGTGCGTCTTTGCGTTTTTGTTTATCGTTCATTGTATTTTAGGTATAGGTAACAGGGTTTGTTACTATGCCCGCATAGTTTCGACCCTTGAGGTCTCCTCAGAAAAACTAAAAGGTCTCTTCTTTTGGTTATTGGGCAGCCCACTAATAGCGGTCTTTATTTCCTGCCGAGGAATTTCCATAACCTCTGGTGTGCCAGTTCTCTAACTACCTCCTAGTAAGGTTACTAGTGGCATAGTTCAGGTATAAAGGAATTCTAAGACAGATCCGCGAACTCAAACTTATATTTTAGCCGGACCTTGTATTCGTTGGACAGCATAGAGGTACTTTGACGTATGTGTCCTGTCACTCACGTCATCGGTCAGGGGAATAAGATTCTCGGGGCCTGCTATCGAGGAGCGATTCCTTGTTCTGCAAGTCGCCACTAGTATGAACCTTTTCTTGGGGTCTTCGTTGGACTGGTCATACTAAGTTTCTTTTACTTATTACCATCCTAACTCTTTTTCTTCATCTGGGTACCGGATGATACTTTCCCCAGTTCGCTCTGCTTTGTTCTCTTTTGCCTTCAGGGTAACGTCCGATCTACTTGTCGTAGTCTCTCATTTTTGATTTTGATTTCGGAGAGAGGGCATCCTCCGAGTACCCGAATGCCGTCGCCATCAGTGCCAGGAGTAACTCATGTCGACTCCATGTTGCTAAAATCCAATGCCAATGGTCTCTCAATTTGGTTGACACGGGGTGTCCCTTCGGGTGATTTTTGTCTGGTCACCGTCGAGGTTTGGGGTCGTCGAAAGGGGGTTATAGGGCCAGCTTTCCATCGCCGGGAAGTAGGGTGCCGTGGTCTTTGACCAAACTGTTTCCTCAGTTGCGTCCCGATCGTGGATACTTGGATCGTTTTCCTACAGTTTGCCCATTTGTGGTTATTCATTCCACAACGGGTACACTATTGTGCCCCTTTCCGATCTTGGACTACTTGGTCCTTAATCCCTTCGTGGGCTTTATTCCACTCTGTATGTTCTACTTTTCCCTGCGTTGGTACTGGGCTCTTTTCTTTTCTTTCGGCTTCCATTTTTATTTTGTAGACCCCCTTTTCTCCGGCTGAGTATTGCTTTCTTTGTTTCCTAGGCTTTGTGACAGCCTTTTCTTCTCTCTTCCTTTTCCCTCCTGAGTCATTTCGGGAGCCACTGGGACCACCATGCTGCAGGGCGAGTTGTTCCACGAATATTTCTTGTCGCCTGCAGACTCTCCTTAGTGCTGTGATCCAGGGACTATCTGTTGCGTATTCCTCAGTTGATAGTCGTCGTAGTGCATCTTTCGGGATATGTCGTTCTACCATTTGTCGCCATGCGACTCCACTCATTCCCACATGGGTGTTGTGGTTTTCCATCTCAAGGAGGTAGCGGTCAATGTTACCTTTATAGGTAACTTTTGTCATCAATGCTAGGGATCTTTCTCCCTCATGTGTGAGTGCAAATCGTAAGATGCACTGTCCTCTAAATGTCTCCCAAAACTCATAACCCTCAATTTTCAGATAGCCTAATTCTCCGGTCATCTTATTTCGATAGGTAAATGCAAATGCCGACACGTCTTCTCCTTCCATTTTCCCCAGCGCGTATTTGATTCGGTCCTGATCCAATCTCCACTGGTTAGCGTTTCTTTTGAAGTAGTCCTCACATTGAAGTAACCAAAGTTTAACGTTTTAGTCCTTTCGGTTTTTAAGTGGGAGTGGGGCGTCAGCCTGTCGTTTACAACTGTTTGCGATGGCTATTCCTATCGCTTGAGCTATCATCGCGACTTCTGGGTCGACAGGGTCTCCTCTCTCTGGTCGCCAACCTGGGATACCCTCTCCTCCTCCTCCTCCACCACCCTGGTCTGATCCATCATCAGTGGGACCGGGGTTATTGCCTTGTGGAGAGGGCGGAGGGCCTTGGTTACCACCGCCCTGGTTGCCGGACCTTGGTGGTTCTCCTTCCCGCTTTTTCCCTTTGTCTTGCCTCCCTTGTTCTCTTGCATTTTGCTTCCGTCTTCCTTGTGCCCATCGTTGTACTCGATCAGGGTTTGTAGTGGCTTGTGGGGCTGCAGGAACTTGTGTTGGCAGTGGAGCCGGGGTAGTAGTGGTAGGGGTTAGTTAGAAGCTGGCTAATTTTTGCATTATAATGGTCATCTGGGCAGATAACTCTTCGGTTACTCGTTCTTGGGTTTCCACGTGTCCGTTAACCACTCGCTGAAGGGTGGCAACGTCTGCCGCATATTGTGCTCTTAGTCTGATTACCTCTTGCTCCAGGGCATTTGCCCTATTTGCTGAAGTCTCAGCCTGTCCCATTATGTTAGCATGTAGTTGGGAACTTACTACTCCATGACGACTGTGTCGTTCATTTTCCTCTTGTTGCTGCTGCCTCGTATGATCTAGCTCAAGGGCTAGTCTGGTTATTTCCTCCTGTCGAGTGTGCGTGGCATTTTCGACCGCGACGATTATTCCCTTGAAGGCTATCAGTTTTTCTGCGTCGAGTTGTTTGCCGTCCTCAACCTCTTGCCGCGTGTCTTGGGTTTCGTGTACAAGTCCTTGTACTCCTTTGTCCAAGTCCCCAAGTTTTACCTGGTTTTGCTCTATTTTCCCGTCGAGGTGCCTCATTGCGAGTCCTGCCCTTGACGCTAGGGCTTTTAGGAAGGCATTATGGTCTTTCAGCTTTGGTGATCCTTGTCATCTGCCGGAGCCCGCGTCTTTTATTCTCGCACCGATACCTCGTAGATGTCCCGGTGGGTATGGGGAGCCCGGCCTTCTTGGTACCTTGTCCGACTGGATTGGTTCCTCATTGCTAGAGATCACTCTTGCTTCGGTAATACGTTCCAACGGGTCTGCCGGTTCACCGCCAGATATGTCCATTGGATCCCCACTACTGATTCGAGGAAAAAGAGACATTGGGTATCTCTTTTGAGTTGATAATTTTGGGATATCAAACTCGAGGATGTCTTGCTCGTGGACTTCGTAAATCCAGTGATGGTCTTCGAAGGTGTGAAAGGTTTCTTTCACGAAGGAGGAAGGGGTTGCCAGCTTGTCTTTGTCTGTTTGCCTATTTCACCGGTAGCGGTAGAGTTGAATTGTCTTGGTTTGGACAATTTGTCCGACTATAGGTCCAAATAGCTGGTACCTGGTAGTGATATGTGGATCTTGAAGGTGGGTATGGGGTGTTCCACTCTTCGTCTGCGTCTTCTTCGGTGTCTTGGAATGTCTCAAGAAATGCCCGAATGAATTCTGTGGAGGTTGGTGCTATAAGACTGTCGTCTATCTAGTAAGGGAGATATTGTGGAGTCCAGTGAATCTAGATCTTGTCTAGTTCTTGAGCGATAGTAACCCCGTAGGGTATGACAGGTGAGTGTAGGGGGTGATCGCTGCGCGATAGTGTTAGGCATACCAAGAATGCCGACCCATAAAGCTCACGGACAGACCCCTGCGTACCAATCAGTTAAAAAATACGAAGTACGATATATACATCTCGGTCTAGCTTAAGATGATAGTCATGTGCCTCCGACTATAAGGTCACGTGTTCGATTCACAGCCGCGTCATAGTTATTATTAGTTAAAATATAATTATGCGACAAGTCATAAACATGACGGCGATAATAGCGCAAAAGGCGTCTGAGAGATTTAACTGTGCATTCCCGTTTTAGGATGCCCAGAGGGTAAGAACGAGCGTTCTCTAAGATGACGGACGGAATCAGAATGAACACTTAAGTAAAATATCATATGGCGAAACCAGAAGACACAGAGCGGAGACCTCCGGGTTCGCTCAGAACCAGTCAGTACGAACATAAGATAGTGGGCGCAAATTGCTATTCGAGCAATTGCTGCCACAGGTCAGTTCGGAAACCTGATGCGCAGACAGTAACGAACTCTCGCGCATTGAACTGTCTGACACCTTTGAAGTTGACCGCTTCATATATGGTTCGGTGAAGAAGTATTATTACGTTGGCATTAGTCGGCTACGTGTACTCTAAACTGACCTATTATTCACGGGACTGACACACCCTCACGATAATATGGTAGTCTAAGTCTTCATAATGTGAGTATGGAGTCGAACAGTTGTCAGGGTCAAGAGGTGTTCGCACTTAAGAGTTTAGAGAACTTTGTTCGGTCGATACTTAGTTGGTATGGTAAGAAGATGTAGGTTGGCTTAGTTGGTATACTCTGTGACTGTAGATATGAGGTCCTGAGTTCAACTCTCACTGAATTCAAGATTATTTTAATAATTCTTGGAGGTGGACATTATTGAAGATACTTCCGAGGGATGCTCATGTAGCACAGAACGGAGAACTGATCTTATCAATATAATAAGTTTTACGATTATTATTTTCCTCATTACTTTTATACCACGCGAGTAACTTAGTTACACTTTATTACGAGCCTTCCTAGACAAGATTCTCCATCTAGGACCAGTCAAGCATAAGGCCTAGTCCGGTATCATAATTCACTTTACCGGCTACCCCTAACAGATAGTGGTTCGAGATATTTTCGTAGAATTCGATTCTCAAAAAGGTCTTGCCTAACTGTCTGATGTATATTTTCGTTTATATACTTTGTCGTGACAGCCTTATTCATGTGTAGTGAGCCTTGGTAACAAGGTGAACTATCAATATAGTGTTAGGGGTAGCCGGTAAGGTACCTTATGATACCGGACTAGACCTTATGCTCGAGTGGTTCTATAGATGGAGAATCTTGTCTAGGAAGGCTGGTAGTAAAGTGTAACTAAGTTACTCGCGTAATATAAAGATAATGAGGAAGATAATAATTATAACTTATTATATTGATAAGATCACTTCTCTGTTCTGTGCTACATGAGCATCCCTCAGAAGTATCTTCAATAATTTCCACCTCCAAGAATTATTAAAATACCCTTGAATTCAGTGAGAGTTGAACTCAGGATCTCATATCTACAGTCACAGAGTATACCAACTAAGTCAAGCTACATGTTCTTACCATACTAAGTAAGTATCGACCAAACAATGTTCTCTAAACTCGCAAGTGCGACCATCTTTTGACCCTGACAACTGTTCGACTCCATACTCACATTATGAAGACTTAGACTACCATATCATTGTGAGGGTGTGTCAGTCCCGTGAATAATAGGTCAGTCTAGAGTACACGTAGCCGACTAACGCCAACGTGATAATATTTCTTCACCGAACCATATATGAAGCGGCCAACTCCAAAGGCGTCAGACCATTCAATGCGCGAGAGTCTGTCATCGTCTGCGCATCAGGCTTCCGAACTGACTTGTGGCAGCAATCGCTTGAATAGCAGTTTGCGCTCAGTATCTTATGTTCGTACTGACTGGTTCTGAGCGGGCCCGGAGGTCTCCGCTATGTGTCTTCTGGTATCGTATTGCGATATTTTACTTAAGTGTTTTTATTCTGATTCCGTCCGTCACCTTAGAGAACTCTCGTTCTTACCCTCTGGGCATCCTACAACGGGAAAGCACACTTAAATCTCTCAGACGTCTTTGGGCTATTATCGCCGTCATTATATGACTTGTTGCATAATTATATTTTAACTAATAATAACAATGACGCGGCTGTGAATCGAACATGTGATCTTATAGTCGGAGGCACGTGACTATCATCTTAAGCTAGACCGCGATGTATCTTGTAGTTTGTCCTTGACTGATTGTTACGCAGGGGTCTGTGCGTGAGCCCTATGGGTTGGCATTCTTGGTATGCCTAACATCATTGAAGTCAATTACCACAATGAAAGGGCGGAGGTACTCATCAATCCAATTACTAACGTAGTCTCCGAGTAGGAGATCCTCGAAGAATAGGTTGATGAGGTTGAGGTGGAGGTGGAGCGGACTCTTACCGGGGGAGGTCCGCTATCAGGAAGCATCCTGGGAAGACGGAGGGTTCTCTGCCCCTGGGCAGTCGGTGAAACCTGGAAAAGGTTCATGACAATCAGTTCCCATGTGGTTAAGCGAGCTTTCACCACTGTCTGTCTCTCACTTCTGATCAATGGAAGTAGCGATTCCGAAATTTTCATCAAGGGTCTTTCGACTACCATGTTCGTGGAGGACATAAAGGACTGGATGGAGTGTGTAATGGTGGCTGGGGTGGTTGTTGAAGAGGATGCCCAAGGGGAAGAGGAAGGAGACGATTCACCTGAGTTGAATATTGCGGATGATGAGCTGGATGGTGAATATATCATAGGTGAAACCGATTGAAAAACCACAATGTATTTTTAAATTGTATATGTCTCATATTTTGTAATTTACATTGATGTGAGCATCCTAGCCTCTTGGCATGACTCACCTTAATACGACCTCAAAGCACATTTCTCTTCTATTTCAGTTGTTACACTACGGTATTATATCAGGAGGTGACAAATAGGAATTAGGAGCATGTCCTTTTTTTTTTTGTTACTCTCCTTTGACGAATTCAATTTTTTGTTGCCAAATACCCTTGTTTGTCACCTCCTAATATTCGTCACGACCCACCCCATGAGATATTATTGTGAGGATTAGTGCAAAGTTCTTATCCCATGGCCTGATGAGACATGCAGATTCCGCACCTTCCATTAAACAAAGATGGTGCCTATTACTAAACAAGCGAGTGATATTAAAAGTATGACGGAAAGCAGCCATTTTGCACAATGAGAGAAGAAAAAAAAATCGCGCAGGTGAACTTTGCTAACCATGATACTGTATGAAAATCATTAAAACAATTTTGAGTTTTGCAGAGCGGTAATTCACATATGCCACACCAGACCCCAGTAACGCTCACTTTTAGTAAAGCCAGGTGTTTCTTTCGCTCAGCCCTGTTTGCTGGAGGGGCATTTTTCGGATCCCCATTGATGTACTTGAAGCGGTAGTACCAGCAGCGTCTGCGGAATTCTGGTAGGTGAAGCTCAAGGTGTTCCCGAAGAACTTGGTTGCGAAGAGAAAAGAGAGGAAGAGTAGTGTGTTCCGTAACATGGCTGCGGTCATGCGGAAGGTGAGGTATGAGTTGTGGGTTTTTCAATTGACCATCCCAGCTGGATAAGAGAGCGTGCAAGAAGCAAGCGAAATGTTTTATGAGGCTGGTTCGGGGTTAGATGCTTGTCAATTACATAGCATTTAGAAACTGTAGTATCTAGAGCCCAAAACCAAAGAGGAAGCCAGGTTCGCCAGCCTTTCTGGTGAGTAGGATAATTACTACGAAGTTGATCGGCTATGTGAACTCCGCCCATGAATTGATTATAGTTGTCAATCATTTGTGGTATTGGGAGGAGTTTGCGATGTTCATATTCGCCCAAGGGTTTTCTAGCGGGGATAGCATTTGTGCTACTCTTTTTTGGCTTCCGGCGATTAGCCAAAACCAATTGCCTAAGGTTATGAATCGTGGTAAGAAAAAGGACCATATTTTTATCTTGCCAAAGTGCTGAGCAAACTCCATTAACTATAGCACCACTTAAGTGGTTCCAGTCTAGAATTCTTCCAGCCACTGACTTATCCAGTGCTAACTCAGATGGAAAATCATGTCATCTTGGACGTGTTGTGGCAGTAGCATTAATTCTATTGTTCCGTAAGTGCTGAAATAAAGGAATATTGTTGAAATAGTTATCCATGTAAATATTAAACTGGAATGTGTCAAAAGGGAGTTGGAAAACTAAATGGCATACAGCTTGGCTGGTAGGTGAGAAGCCTTTGGACCTGGCTTTGCGTTCAGGTTCAGAGAATGGTAAGTTGCTCGAGTTAAACAATTGCAACGAACGTTCTGGAGTAAGGTTGGCGAATGGAGCAGTTTCTTGGGTAAAAGCACTGTCTTCGTTCTTAGTCTCTCCAGAATAGAAGAGACAAAAGTAGGTATATCCCTTCTCACAAAGGACATAAATCTTATATCCTTGATCAATTGGTTTGCTAGGCATTTTGATTGTATGAAGAGAGCGTCCCTTGAAAAGTACCATCATCTCATCAAATGCCACATTTGATCCTGGAAGATAGAACTTCTGAAAATGCTTTCTTAGGTAAGAGGCTAGTGGTGCCATCTTGCGCCACCAGTCTGCCCGCAAGTAGGTTTCATCAGATGGGGATAGGTGACAATAGCTCTTGATTTGCTGATACGGATTGCAAGACATCTTTTCGAATTCAGGATGTTTGACCCCCTGGCCTGCAGACCAATAATCATCAATTTCTGGATACCGATAGACCCCCATCAGTATCTGCAATCCAATAAACACCTTCAATTCACCCAAGGTTATGGGACTCCAAGGCCGCCTCTTAACAATCTCCTCACCACTGTCCAGTGTTCGCAACGGGGCAGTCCGTCCGTCCTGAGGGTAGGACGAGGACGGACTACAAATCGTAGTCCATCCAGTCCTGGAGAGAATTTTGCCCGGGGCTAATGGCTGTAGGACGGGGGAAGACGCCGGGCCCCACAACCAGAT
>Ga0307507_10006367_pt1 | contig 18195 bp, 5 predicted proteins | sample 7_EM_MG_FD_207223 | JGI IMG/M metagenome (GOLD analysis project Ga0307507, IMG submission 207223) | Populus trichocarpa ectomycorrhiza microbial communities from riparian zone in the Pacific Northwest, United States - 7_EM | ecosystem: Host-associated > Plants > Roots > Unclassified | place... | reverse complement strand
AAAATGAGGCAAATCACTATATCTTAAAAACTACTAAACCATTTACTATGCAACTTTAATAGAGGCTATAAAGCATATATAAAAGTCTAAATTTAAATTATTAAAATTTATTATTAAGTGGTTGTTAAGATATTAAAGTGTGATTTTTCCATTTTTTGGTGTGTTTTTAAAGTGATTAGCTTACCCGTTTGACTAGCTTACCCGTGAAATACGTTATTAAATTTAGGGGCTAAAATAAGGCTAAATTACTATAAATTACTATATCTTAAAAACTACTAAACTATTTACTATGTAACTTTAATAGAAGCTATAAAGTATATATAAAAGTCTAAATCTAAATTATCGCAATTTATTATTAAGTGGTTGTTAAGATATTAACGTATGGATTTAGTGGGGTTTTGATATAGCCCATAGGCTTGCATAGCCCATAGGCTTACCGACTATGTTATATATTATCACCACTTGTACTCACTCCGTGACAGTGGGCCATTTAGGTCAGTAGGCCACGCTATGAAAAATAAAGTAATTCTTTTAATAATAAATCAATTTCTCATAGGATTGAATAGCTAGTTTAATTCTACCTTCTTTATATAAGGCTGCTTGCTGTCGTGGTGTTGCTATAGCTGGTGAAAGTAGGTAAACGCGTCGTGTTTTGGTAGGGTGGCCTATTGACCTAAATGGCCTACTGACCTATTAACTACGTTAGCGGACTTACGTATATCCGCAAGCGGATATCATTAACCTTTTTTGTCAGAAAGTTGTCACGTGTCTATATATTGCCTGGCTAAAAACCCTGCAACTTAGGTATTTAACCAGATGTTTAACACAGTCAATAACATCATCGCTTGCAACTACACTCAATAGGTTATTCTTTTTATTATAGATTGCTTGCGATTAGTGTTTTTAGTGGTAATAAATTATTAAGGCCCATAACTAACTTTCTAGCTAATAGCACCCGTTTGAAAACTCCTTACTTAACCGCCCTATTATCTACCTCCTTATCTACTACCATCCCATCTACCGAATATACTATGGTTTTATCTTTAGAAGAAGAAAGAGCTAGGAAACAAGATAAGAGGGCCTAATAACTCTATAACCTAGAAATCTAAAAGAGAGAGTAGGAGGAACAGGCACGGATCCAAAAGATAGAATAGGAAGAGGAGTTTTACTAGGCAAGGCTAGCCACTCTAAAGCAGCCTACTCCACTAGAGCACATCTCTACTACTAAGGCAGATAAACTAGGTAAGTCCTATAACCTACTAGAAGGCTTAGGCACGCTTAAGCTTAACCTTCCTAGCCTAGCCAGAAGAGACCTTTATAATATATAGAAAGGATCCTTCCGCCTAGAGAACCTAGCACGTCTATAGGTACACTCTGGCCGCCTAGACCTTTTAGATATAGCTACTATTAAAAACGGAAAGCTTATTTTAAAGAAACCTACTACTAGCCGTAAGGTCTACAAGAACAAGGAGGTCTGGTTTACTAGATTTACAAACTATATAGTAATCGTAAGCACCCTCTATATATGCCCAACCAACCTCTATACAAGAATGTTGCTCTGGATAAATAAGATCCGTAACTACTCCGCGACCTATAACTGGACCTCTATCCTAGACCTCGCGCTTAACTACTATAGGTATATTATAGATCGTAATTAGCTTAAGCCTAGTAACTGGGACATGCCTACCCAGTTTAAGGCCCTATACTGCCCCTCTCCTTACACGATAACGAAGACCTTATCTCTAAAAAGATCGTTACTAACCTAGCCCTGGGCCGTATATAGGCCACCAACTCTGCAGTTACCTTACCCCTAGGCCTAGTACCTAAGGCAGATAGCGGCTTCTATTATATTTACAACCTCTCCTTACCTAAGGGCTTCTTAGTTAATGACTTTATTAACCCAGCCTGGGCAGCACTATACTATACCCAGATAGAGACTATACTAGTATACGTAATTATAGCTAGTAGAGGCTGCTACCTGGTTAAACAAGATATTAAAGATGCCTTCCAGATAGTACCCGTTTTAGTACAGTTATGTCACCTACTTAGCTTTATCTAGAAGGGAGTTATATACGTTAAATACTATCTACTATTTGGCTTATAAATAGCCCCATTCCTTTTTAACTTATTCGCTAAAGGTCTCTACTAGATCCTAGCACAATAGATTAACTCCGCTATTAAGCACTATCTTAATAATTTTATATTTATAGTCAAGTGTTTAACTATACTGCCGTTACTAAAGGAGGTATACCTCTTGGTTACTAACTAGCTAGGGGTACCCCAAAATAATGCTAAGAATATTAAAGGTACGGAGGCTAAAGTATTAGGTTATATTATTAATACTATAGTAATGGAGATAAAACTCTTACCAGCTAAGCAATAGAAAGCTATTAATTAGGTAACTAAAGCCCTCTAGAAGGGCTGGCTATTATTATAGTAAGCCTAACAACTGGCGGGCCGCCTAGCATAGTGTGCAAGAGTTATCCGCCTTAGGCGCTCGTACTCTCGCTTCTTATAGGACTTTATAACAAAATAGCCTACTAGGTTATTAAGATATATACCCTAGCGCCTCCCCTTAGAGCTTAAAGAAGACCTTAACCTCTAGCTTAAGGTTCTTATATTAAGTAACAGTATACTATTCTTTAATAACAAGGAGAGGCTGTAGTTTTACTTATTTACTAACGCCTTATCACTTAAAGGCTATAAAGGCTTCTACTTTAGCGGAGAGAACGGCCACTAGCTTAATTACGCGGCCTCCCTACCCTAGGCCTAGGCCTTTAGCTATTATCCCCTACTAGACTAGGCGGATAACTATATTAACCTAAAAGAGATATATGCTATTGCAAAGGCATTTAAAAAGTAGTTATTGGTCTAGTAGTATAGGTCTCTCTATATTTATATAGACAATACAGTTGCTTATAGCGGCATCTAGAATAATATTATAAAAGGGTTTAGAAACTAATTACTCTAAGAGATACTTATATCCTTAATAACAAATAATATTACTATAATAACCACATGGGTCTTTAGCGCCAATAACAGGCTTACTAATACTCTCTCGCAATTTAACTGCAAGAAATTATTATTACTGTGCCCTAAGTAGCAAATAAATAACGGCTTCTTGCCGGATAAATAACGGCTTCTTACTAGATAAATAACGGCTTCTTACTAGATAAATAACGGCTTCTTACTGGACAAATAATATCTCTCCTCTAGGTGGCTGCTAACTCTTATAGTTAACCTAAAGTTGTTTAATTAACCCCCCCTAACCTTCTAAAGTGAGATTAATAGGTCTTATTGCTTTTTACTACTTATATAGCATGGCTTGGCAGCTAATATAAGGAAGGGCTACTCCTCCGCTATTAAGAGCTAGGAGGCCTTTTCAGCCTAAACGGTTTATTACTATATCCGGCTAAGAGGATAAACTTAGGGGAGTGGATTACCTAATAAGCATTTAGTACAGCCGCCCCTCTAATAGGTAGGATTAAGCCAGAAACCCTCTTTAACTATATTTTTATAATCTAATCTTATTATATAGACCTAGGCCACTTAATCGCCGCCTTTAAAGACCATACTATTAAAAGGGCCCTAGTGGGGGCTATGTCACTATTCCCATCTACTAAGAAGACTAAACTACCAATTATAAAGGATATTTTAGACAAGATTGTTACCTCTAGACCCTACAAGGCAGATGTAAACGTAGATATGGTATTTATAATGGCGTTTACGGGTTTCCTATATATAGGAGAGATTACGTACCTAAATAGAAAAGCTAAGGACTTTAGCACTATAAGGGCCCTCTATAATAATATTAGGATCGCCCCTAATGGCCATTTAATAGTCTTCTACCTAAAATAGAGCAAGACAGACAAAACCTATAGTGGTGTTAATATCCAGATCGCCGCTATACTAAGAGATTGTCTATGCCCCATGGCCGCAATAATACGTTTATTCAACCGTGACCCCCGGCCTTTATTAGATCTATTGTTTAGTGTTAATAATAGAGCATTTTTGGCGCTAGTAGTACACAAGATTCTATTAACCCGCCTAGCCGCTAGCGGTATTCTGCCTAACGGCTACTCTAACCACTTCTTCTATAGGGGTGCAGCGCAGTATGCGTATAATTGTGGCTTTGCAGAGTTATAAACGGCGCAGTTAGGTTAATAGATATTAAATATAGTTAAACTTTACTATAACACCTTAAAAACCAAACAACTTTAATTAAACTTAAATTTCTAGCGGAGTATGCCTATACTGGCTAGGGAAGCCTAATATAGGGACTCTATACTTTCTATTACAGGACCACCCTATAACACCTTACACACGCTACCTACCGTATTCTGCCGCAATCTACCGTATTCTGCTATATTCTGCCTACCACCGTAAGGTTGTCCTATATTCGCAATATCTGTAATATTGGCAATATCCGTAACTTCTGCCAAGTTCTGTTAAGTCTGCTAAATTCTATTAAACTCTGCCAAATTCTGCCAAATCTGCTAAATTCTACTAGGACTGTGGTAATATGTTAACTAAGCAACTAAGTTAATAATATATACCCATTCTTCCTATTTTCTTACCTTCTTTCCTTATACAATGTCTTAATTTTATTATATAGTTCATACTACGGAAATCGCTCCCGTTTTAACTCAATTCTTTATAGGTAGTAGGCGCTTCGCTAGTAGGCACTAGGTAGGATTTAGGCCAGATCTCCAAAGTTTAGGCCTAAAAAAGCCTTATAAACACTAGGATATCGCCTAGATCCCGCCCTATAAGCCTATACCCCCCATAATTAATATATTTGAAATGGACTATGACCTATTTATACTATGCAAGAGATAGATGTCACGTGTTTATATATTACCTAGCTAAAAACCCTACAACTTAGGTATTTAACTAGATGTTTAATATGGTCAACAACATCATCACTTATAACTGCACTTAATAGGTCGTTCTTTTTACCCACCCACCCCCCTTATAATGCACATTAAATTAGATACTTGCAGTCCTATTTAGGTCTAGCGGCGGGCTACCCTATTAGGGGCACTGGGTAGGATTTAGGCCAGATCTCCAAAGTTTAGGCCTAAAAAAGCCTTATAAACGCTAGGATATCGCCTGGATCCCGCCCTATAAGCCTATACCCCCCACAATCAATATATTTGAAATGGACTATGACCTGTTCGTGCCGTGCGAGAGATAGATGATTCTATAGTATTCGAGGCTCGGCTGACCATCGGTCAGCCAAAAAATCACGTGTTCAGCCAGCCACCTGGGGCATATTCGCGTATGTCCACGGCGCAGTCCTTTTGAGCTCGGCGATGTTGTCACGTGACACCACACGGGCCATCTCGTAGATACCTTCTCGGGCGATCGAGCCCCTTAGATTCTTCCTCATAGAGCATCTCATATATCTTTTCCATCAGACCAGTCATCGGTCTGACAGAATTCAATCAATTATACCACTACTATGCCTTTTAATCGTGCTAGAATCGATGTGGACCTTATTTGGCCTACTCAACGCTAAAGATTGAACTTATATATGGAATTTAACGAACATTACTAGCTTCGTATTCCTAAGCACGAGTATTTGATTCAGCCGATTTAATTGGCTGGTTCTTATCAATGACCGTTGGACGCAAATTGCCGTGCTAAGGGATAGTGCTACGAAGACAACGCCGAGCATCACGTTTATGGGGTGATTTCTTTCCCTTTGATTACGAATGAAGGTAAAATAATCTATCTCTAATACTAATTGCAAAGCATAACAAGCCCATAGGATATATTTAGAGCATAAACGTGATACTAAAGTTGCATAACTTAATTTGAATGACTTCTAGACGCTGTCTCTTTCCCAAGCATCAGGCTTTATCTGGATGTTCTGCCCATTATTGTATGGTTGTTGAACTTGCTGATAACCCTGAGCATTATTGCGCCCCTGTGAAGTGTACGTCGAGCCACCCTCGTAGGACGGTGGACCAATCAGGCTTATGCTATCCGCTGGTCTCACCAGCTGGTGCTGTTCTCTCACCAGTCTCATAGGACCGCGGAAGAATGAGGACAGAATATCGGAGTAGTTTAGTGCTGCCACAATAGCTTTAATGCCCCCTGGGCCTCCTTGGTATGTCCGGCCCATCTTGAGTGATGTGTATGGTTGAATGCTGTATGCCACCATGATCATGACGGCGAAGAATGGGAGTTCACAGGCGAGGATAAAGTTGGGTAGGCCGATGGAAATATCATGATAGGACATGTATTTTGTAGGCTTGATAACGTGGGATGAGACGAGGATGCCAAGGACAGCCTGCACAAGGACTGTTAGCATTCTCACCAGAGATATGGGCAAACCACTGACATTTTGAACGAAGCTAAGAAAAACGATACCCTTAAACGCAACCAGCTTCCCGTGTGAGGTCAATTTTGACTTCATGATTTTGTAAAAGCGAAGGACGCTGAAGAGGGCAGCGCCTTCTAGGAAGCCTCGAATTATAGTGATCTGCAATGGAAAATCAGTATCAGTTATTTTCTAGACGAGGATTTCCAGCGTACCCAAATGTGCGCAAAGTACAGCTTGTTGGAAGTAGCGCAATAAGTGCCGGCTGCCATACTTGCCGCCGTCGCAATCCACAAGATCACACTGACGGGTATGAATTGCAATACCAAATACCACACACGTTTCAACTACTTCGGACTCTGCATATTGAATTGCCCCCTAGCAGTTGCGCCTGCCCCAAACAAGTCATCAAATCCGTCTGGGCCTGCAAGCACGAAATCGCATAAAAGTAGCAAGAATGCAGAAATTGCAAGAGAAACCCCAACATCAATAGCGGGCGCGATGTATGGTCCTGCACTCTCGGAAAGCACGCTTAGGAAAGTGATGAGCCCGACCCAGGGCATCAGACATATTATACGCAGAATCTAACGTTGTTGGACGGGCGAGGAGTAATGAGCCGCATGGCGCATTAAAGAAATCAGGGCGAGGACGGATGTTAAAACCAAGCAGACACCTGCGACGATGCTGCTCAAGGTATGGTAACTCATAGATCCCACCAAAGGGATGATGGTGGGGCCAGATTCGTTAACGGACGGGCAAGTGTGGTTGGAGGAAGAATTTGACGGGTGGTGAAAGAAACTGCGGGATAGGAGCCTTGCATGATCCATGCCGAGGTATATGCAAAAGGATGACCGGGTAAGTTGAAATAGCCATTTCCTCTATTATTATATCGCTATTAACCCGCAGGCAAGTTACCGGTGTTTTACCTATAATGTTACTAAGGTCTGCTAGAGCTGGTTAGGGGAAGAACCTTTCTATAAGGATCTTTACCTTCTTATTATTGTTATTAGTGGCCTATAACTCCCCTACTCTTTATAGGGGTAGTAGGTATAAGTCTTCTACTAGGCGCCCTACCTTTTTCTTTACCTATTTTACTATAGCCTAAAGGCCCTTATTATAGGGGAGGCTTAGGTTAGAAGTATACTTATTTATAAACCGTCTCTAGTTATTCCTTGCTTCTTTTTTTAGGGTATTCTTTAACTGGTTTCTTATATCTTTATATTATCTCTTATCTTTAGGGTTATAGCTACTTATATATTTCCTTCTTGCTTATTATTGGCTAGTAATAAGAACCGCGTATTATGCGGACTATATATATTGCGTATAGGGGCCCGGTTATAAGACCGGGCAGTACTCTTCTAGTCCATTTTTAATTACTACCTAGATCCTTTCTAGTCTTTAGTTAATTTCCTTAGGGGTAGCTAATAAGCCTTACTTGTTTAGTATTAGGTAGATTTCTTCTAGGTCTTAAAGTTATTATTTAACTATATTAAGGAAGCTATCTATCTTAAGCTTCCTTATTGCGTATCTTTTACTATTTAGTTGCGCCTTAATATCTAGGTCTAGCTATATCTAGATAGGGATATAGTCTAAGGCAAATACCTATTCTTCTTTAGGGTTACACCTTTTAAGTTTTTAGTATAGGCCTTTGTCTATAAATATAAGGTTAATTATACTTCTGGCAGTGCCTTATTACTATAATTACTCCTAGGGGGGTGGCCAGTTTAAGGCCCTAGATGTCTATAGCTCTTAATAGGCACTCTATCTATTGTTTAGCAGCAATATAGATACCCCCCTACTATGGGTAGTAGAGGTTTATATCTCCTAATAGGATAAACTCTATACCTTTGGTTTCTAGTAAGCTTATTACTAATATAATATTCTCTGTTTATGGGACCCGTTTAACCCTAGGGTTATATACATTAATAATTTATACTAGTCCCCTATATGTCTAGATTATTATAACTGCAATATCTAGGTTAACTGCCTACTATAACTATAAGGATAGGCTAATAGCCTTGCTAATTATAAAGCACACATATATAGCTACTTTTGGTTTATATAGGAGCTAGAATCCTTAGGGGCAGTATATTAATTATATATAGGTATTATAATACAGCTCTTATATAGCAAGGATATAGTATTTCTCTAGGTCTAGACTGTCTAGTAGGGGCCTTATAAGACGGTGGTTTGTATTACCGCAGTTATACTATATAATGGATAGGTAGCGGACCCCCAGTAAGGGTCCTTTATCTCTCCTTTATTCCTTACTTCTTCTATTTCCACTTTCTCTAGAATTTTTAGAATTTCTATTTCTTATATCTGCACCCTAGTTGCTACTTATTTTATATAGAGCTTTCTATTCCCGTGTCTTATATTTCTACTAGCGCTTCTATATATAAGTCTATTATTATCTCCGGTTCTTCCCCTAATCTTACTAGTTAGCTATATACCCTTTATAGGTTAGCTGCGAATATTATATTTGCCGCATTAAGTCTAATTCTTAATTATCCTGGTCTTAAGCTTACTATAGCTGTCTATAGGGGTCTTCCTATAGGGCGTCCTCTCTCTTATATCCCTATTTAGTCTGGTAATATTATATAGCGTCGCTTCTGGCCCGTTAAGGCTTAGGATAGCTAGCCTAGCCCCCTAGTATTAAAGGTAGGAAACGCTAGAAAGGCACCTATGTCCCCCTAGCTTATTGCCTGTTGTTTCTATTTATATAACCTAGCGTATAGTTATTCCCGCAGCTATTAAGCCCTTACCTTTTATCTTCTATATTTAATGCAGTCTTCTCTCTCCTACGCCTTATATATGCTTCAGTAGCAGTTTACGCATTTTATTTAGTCTTGGTTTAAGTAATATCTTATATTATAGGGGCCTATATAGTGGCCGCAGCACACCTATGCTGCGTATATAGATTAGGTGTGTCCCTATTATACGCAGCAATAGTATTATTCTAGGCATAGTCTATAGTTATAGAGCCTTGTATTATATATAAGGCCATTTATAATTATTCCTTTTTAGATAAGGAGTTTTTGCATTCCTAGTATAAGTATACTAATAATAAAGAAGCCATGCATTTAACTAGTATCTCCCTAGCAAGTCTCTAGCAACCCTTATATCCTCTTACTATTCTTATTATTTGCTTAGTTTATATTTTCCTATTAAAGCCATTAAATTTAAGTAATCTCAAGTCCTAGTATAAGGCGTTCCGTTTATCTTACTATCTCCTATATAATTGCTATATTATTCGCCTAGCATCCCTTTTCTACCCTAAGGCTTATAGAAACCGCTAGGACTTTAACTAAGTAATCCTCATAGAGTACTTTTATACTAATACATTCTCCTAGCCTATCCCCTGCCCTTATAGCTTGTTTCTTTACCTATTAGTCCTTTAGGGTAACTCTAATATCTCCACTACTAAGGTATTAGACTATAACAGTGTTATAGACCTCTTTGCGGATCTCTATAAGGACTTCTATTTCTAATTATCCCCTAAGCCCCTCTACCTTTTCTATATTTAGTTATATTATAATTATATACCCAGTTATTATCTTAAGGGGGGTGGGTTCCCTATACTATAGAAGCACAGCTACGGCGGCCTAGATGCGGTTTAATAGTAAGGGGGGTTTTTATTTATTTTTAATTTTACTTAGCCGTTAGAGGATTTAATTAAGGGTTTACTAGAGGGGCGCCTAAGGTTTACTAGACTAGTAGAGCCATTCTACTAGCTATGTTAGTTTGTTATAGCTAATAGTTACTTCCCCACAATTCTAGATACTAAACGCGTCTAATAGGCTTTATATTTTATTAGATGCCTTCTTAATAGAGGTATTTCCGCTTTATAGTGTGGTATTTACCCGTCTTTGTTATAGAGGGCTATTGCTAGGCGTAGTTCTGGTAGTTGCGCGCAAGTGCAAACTACCATTATTTGACGTGTACCTCCCCTGCAATGTATGCATCTTAAGAAGATTCTCTAGGTGTTTTTTAGGGATCTTTTAGTTGGTTTTAGTCTTTTAGGCTAGGTGCAGCAAGAGCTCTAGAGTTTTTATATAATTAAATTGCTAAATATAATATAAGTCATTACTATACTATAAGTAAACTTTCCCCTCTATATAATATACCTATATAATTAACTACTCTTAGAATAAGTAGGAGAGGGTAGTATTAGCGACTTAGTTAATCGAGGCACGAGTATAGTAAGAGGGTCGCGCAAGCCTATATAATTAGATTGTCTATAAACGAGGATCTAAAGCTAAAGAAAGGAAAGGAGAAGGATAGTAGTGCCGCTTAAGGTTTTATGCGGCCCTTAAGTTATATAACTGCAACTATCTAAAACTGTTTGCAACTATCTATGACTGTTTATAACTGTCCGCCACAATCTACCGTTTTCTACTAGCGCTGTAATATTACCCCCCCTTCTAAAAAAGCCTGCCCTTAGGCTTTATATATCCGTATTACGTCTATAGGGTATTCTTATCTTTATGCTTAATAGGCAGCTTATTATCTTTGCTATACTAGCACTCTATTTACTTATTAAGGTACTTTAGGGGTCTATGTAAGGGCGCAAAGAGGCTTTAGGAAAGATTCGAAGGAATAATATAAATTCTATCTAAATCTAAGGGTATATAGCTCTTGCTAGGAATAAGACATTGCGTAAAGAAGAGAAAGGAATAACGAGAGAATCTTGTAATTAAACAGTTTAGGGGTCTTGGTCGATGCGTGCGCACGTATGCACGCGGACGGACTTCGGTAGTATTTGATTGATCTAGCAGAACTTGGCAGAAGTTAATTAAGCTGGTAGAATTCGGCAGAATTTGGTTAAAGCTTTAAGTTCTATCTATTAAGTGTTTTACTAAGACATTCCTACTATAACTAGGCTAGTCCTGTTATAGTACCCCCCCTTTAGCTGAAGGTCCAAAATAATACAATTTTATTATATTGTATTTTATGTTGGGTAGCGGTGTAGAGTTTTGCCAGTTTTAATTATTAAATGGACTAATTAGGATTTTCTATCCCCGGGATAGAAAATCACTATTGGTTTAGTAAAGGCGGTAAGCCAAACTAATATCCTTACAGTAGGTCTTGGTAAGGCAAATCTAACTAATTAGATAACTTTAACTATTGGTTAAAGTTCCTTAACATCTTGCGCGTTATATAACTGTGTTATAAGTGTTATAGTATTCTTTAAGCTCTTTTTAATTTTAAGTTTCCTGCTATTATGTTTTATGTATTTGTGTTAGGTGGCAGTTATTTGCCTTTATATTGTGTCCATCCAGCTAGAGTAGGCCGTAAAGGATAGTTCTTATAGAATTCTTTTACCAGGGAAGGTGTATTAGCCTTAACTTACTTATAGAGCTCCTAGGTTCATGTTTTATATCCTTTCCACTTAATAAGAAGTTTAAATCGTTTAAATTATGTTTTCCATTGTATATCGTTAATTAAGTTAATAAAGTAAGAACTGTTACCGTTGTTAATAATTACAGGAGGTGGCGGCGGCACTTCGCGAGTTATAGGTTTATCTTTTAAGGGTTGCAGTAAGCTTACATAAAATGTTAGATATATTTTTATCTTAGTTGGCAGTTTAAGCTTATAAGCATATAGGCTTAATTTCTTCTTAATTTAGTATGGGCCCGTAAACTTCTAATTAAGTTTCTTTAAGGGCCGTTAAGTCTTTAGGTTTTATGTATTTAGGTAAACCATATCACCTTCCTTAAAGTCCTATGCGGGGGCTTGTCCTTTGTTTATATGCCATTCCTATACCGTTTAAGCGTACGTTAATTTACTTTGTAATAGTTCTGTTAGCTGCTTTATTTAATTAGCGAAGTTGTGCGCGTCAATTAACTAAATCTGTTTAATTGTGGGTTCTGTCGTGTTAATTTTAGGTTATAGTTTAAATCTGAGTTAGGGGTCTTGTCTATAGGTCGCGTAGAACGGCGTTATGCCTATTAATACGTTTATTGTATTGTTTGCAGTAAACTTAGCTAAAGGTAGCTATTTTTCCCAGTTATCTTGTAGGTAGGAGCAGTATATTTATAGGTATTATTCTATAATTGTGTTTGCAGTTTTGGTTTAACCATCTATCTCTAGATAAAATGTAGTCAAGAGTTGTATTTAAATGCTTAATTATTTGTATAGAGCTTGCCAGAAGTCTAAAATAAACTAGCTTCTATAGTTGGATATTATTAAATTAGGAAGTCTGTGTAGCTTAAAGATATACTTAATAAAACATTCGGCTACTAATATTGTATTAATTGAGTCTATAGGAATTATATATTGCATTTTCGTAAGATAGTTAATAACTACTATAACATTTGTAAACCCGTTACTGTTAGGCAAGTTAACTATGAAGTTAATTAAGATATCTCGCTATCTTTATATTGGAATTGGTAATGGTTGAAGTACTCCTTACTTCTTTATATAAGAGGTCTTCCCATGCACGTACGTTCTGCAGGCTTAAATGTATTTTCGTATATAGTCGTGCATTATAGGCTAGTAGTATACTTGTTAAATAATCTTATAAGTCTTCGTATGGCCAGGATGTCCTGCTATAGGGGAATTGTATACAAATTTAAGTATCTTAAATTGTAAGGGTTCGGAATTCGGAACTACCATCTTCTATTAATAGTATAGTTGATTGTTACGAATTTCGCATTTAGCGAGTATAATATCTTTATACTATCGTTTTCCTATTCAAATTGCTTTTATTATATCTGCTATCCATACATTGATCTTGTATTTATATTTCATTAGCTCATTAATTTCTATTTCCTATTTATTGATTTCTAATTTATTTCTATTAAGTTCCGTATTTAGGAATATAGGACGTAGTTTCTTAAAGCGTTTAGGGGGCAATAAGATCTGTAATTAATTTGTAATCCATTTGTCTAAGGCGTTTATAGATAAATCTTATAATTGTTATATTAATGTATTAGACTTCTAATTAAGTTTGCCCAGTTGGTATATAATCTTAAAGTTAAATTGTAAGAGGTATTTAGCCTAATGAATTTGGCGCTGCGTTAACTGCTTTATAGTTATAAAGTACTGCAGGTTTTTGTGGTCCGTTAACACGCGTATTAGAAATAATAATTTTTTAAGTTTTAGACGCCATTGTTTAAAGTATTTAATAATTGCAAGTAGTTCCTTATTATATATCTCATAGTTTAATTTAGTAGGGGCGAGCTTTTAAGAGAGAAAGGCTACTGGATATAGCTTATTATCCTTATTGTATTACAATAACACTCCCCCTAGGGCATAATTAGACAAGTCTGTTTTGATAATATATTTAAGGTTAGGGTTAAAGTGGGCAAGAATTAGAGTGGTTATAAAGCGTTGTTTTAAGTTATTAAAAGCTTGTTTATATCTAGCAGTCTATTTAAATTTTATGTTCTTTCTTGTTAGGTTTACTAATAGTTAGGTAATTTTTAAGAACTAGTTAATAAATTGGTGGTAGAAATTTGCAAATCCTAGAAATCTTTAAATATCTTATATGTTACTAGGGCTTCCCTAGTTTATAATTATAGCGACCTTTTTAGGGTCCATTTTAATTCCATTGCGGGATATAATTAGGCCTAGGTATGTGACTTCGGATATATAGAACTTGCATTTCTTAATATCGCATTATAAACCTACATCTTACAAACGTTTAAGAACCATTTAGATGTATTTTTAATGCTTAGAAAGCGAAGATAAGTAAATTAGGATATTATTAATATATATAGTAATAAATATATTAAGGAATTCACGGAGCGTATTATTAATGTATTGCTAAAACGTACCGGGACTGTTCTTTACACTAAACGGCATTACTAGGTATTTAAAGAGTCCCTATTATATATAAAAGGCTGTGTACTTCTTATCTCCTTCTTAGATACAAATTTAATTAAAGGCAGCAACTATATTAAGCTTTGTAAAATATTGTGCCTTTGCTAGGCGGTTAAGCGTCTCTTAGATTAAGGGGATTAGATATTAGTTTTGAATTATAATTATATTTAGGGCTTGGTAATTAATATAGAATCTTAAGCCTTCTCCTAGCTTTTTAATAAATAATATGGGTAAGGCGAATGGAGATTAACTAGGGCGAATAAATCCTTTTTCTAGATACTTGTTAAGGTATTATTATATTATAAGCAGTTCTTCTTATAACATACCATATAGCGGACCGAACTTTGGTGTTATACTAGGTTTAAGTTCTATCTTAAAATCATGTTTATCCTAATACGGGGGCAGCTAGTTTGCAAATTGTTTTTTAAACTTGTTAATTAGATCGTGGTACTCCTTAGGTATAAGAGGTTAAGGATTAATATACTGCTTTAGTTCTAGCGCCTTCTTAATATCTTCTATTGTTATAGCGAAGATTTTATAGTCTTGTTTTCTTGCTAATAAAATAAAAGGTGCGGCTTGTATTATACAAATTTTAAGGGGTTTTAATATATCATCTTCGCATTCTTTACTGCAATTAGCAGTCATAGTTTTATTGTGTTGGTTTAAGGTTTGTGGTAAGGGCAATTTGTATTATATTGAATTCAAATAGTCTTATATATATTCGTAGGGCAGGTAGTGTTTTAAACAATAACTTCGGCAATAGGTTATGCGGAATTTTAGTGTTTCTTTAACCCAGCTAATTAAAGGGTTGTGCCGTTTTAGCTATCTATGTCTAAGTATTATCTTATATTGCTTTAGGGGTGTTACAAATAGGGAAATATATTTAAGGTGTTCGCCTATCTACATTTTTATAAGAGCGTAGTGCGTTAATTTGCTATATATTAAGGGTTTACCGTCAAAGCCTTATAGGCCTTAGGGCTTATTAAGTTTCTTTAAATTTAGGCGTTAGGTTTTTGCGTAGTTTATATTAATAAAGCCTATACTAGTGGCTCCGCTGTCTATAAGGATTTGTACCTCCTTCTATTTTCCAAGTGTTTAAATTTCGCTAAGTATATTAAGGGAGTTAGGTTGTATATTAGTGCTAGAAGAGCCTAGACACTTATACTCTTCCACTTCTTATCTTAAGGCGTGACTTAGCCCTAGGACGATTTGTTTTCCAAGTTAGCCAAGTATAAGATACTTTGTAATAACTAGGTATAATTTATAAAATAAGTACAAGTTAAAAAGCAAGTACAGCTTAAAGAACGAGTGCAATTTAAGGAGTGGGTGCGATTTAAAGACTGGGAGGAACTATAGCGGACTTTTTTAAAAGGGTAAGTTCGGCAATTCCTTTAGATATGTCCTTTTCTGCCACATCTAAAGCATTCTCTATTTGTGGCTTAAGTCCTTCATTTATTAGTTCCTAAGGGTGCGTAGGATTGAGTAGCGTCAAGGTCTATAGGGTTGTACGTAGGTTTTGGAGAAGGGTCGCGCTTTAGGGTATATATCGGTTTCGTAAAGTCTTAAACGCGAGGCGTGGTTGGCTTTAGAGAACGAGTTTGTTTGTTATATTAAAGGTCCTTATTAATTCGTTAACACATTATAGTAAATTTAGGTAGCTAAGAAGAACACCAAAATCGAGATCCGACCCATACTGTCCTATGGGGGTTTTTTTCCGTCTCATCTTGTCCGCATGGTCAAGCTGAGAGTGAGGATCTTGTCTGTTACTGATGCAGCGGCGTTACGTCGTGGCTAGAGGGCGCTTTCGAATGCTCAGTCCTTGACGCTATTAGAACAGCAGAGTTTTCGCGGGTCTTGGCGTGCCAAGACTTGAAAAACACCACAGAAGAACAGAGGAATCGTTTTAAAAACTACCCGACGTCTCTCTACCTAGACGACCGATCTAGGGCCACAAGCCAGCGCTTGTACTTGCTGGCAGAAGCGATAGGTCTAAGGGGACGATAGGGCACCTCTGTACTTATTCCGCTCTAAGACTACTACGGTAGTAAGGGCATAGGAAGAATCTTAACACCATTAACCATATTTAGTGACGTTAATCCACCTATTAACAAGGCGACGTTAATCCTACAACGTTAATCCTACGACGTTAATCCTCTGGAATGGGCCTAGAACGGACCTGGAACGGACCCACGGGATAGGCTGGAACGGACTTAGATGCAGGTGTTGGTTAAGATAGGAGGACAACAAGTTTGGTTAGTAGGCGGCTAAGGGACAATAGCTGCGCGGCGTTGAGTTATCATGGGCCCACGCCTGCAAGACACGGTCGGCCTGTTGTTGCGAGAGCGTCACAGGTAACGCGAAGTAGCGATAGCTGTGGGGTGTGGTATATAATGGCAGCGACGGACGACTCTAGGAACCTTACCCCTTTACTAGGCTCTGACTCCTGGTGGACCTGTCTTAGAGGAAGGATTAACACCTTATTGATGACACTGTCTGTATAGCCTAAAAGGACGGACGCGCGTGTCGGTCTATTTAGGCAGGGGCAGGCTGCAAGGATAGGCTTATGGAGCAAATTAGGTGCATATAGGCAGTGGCTGGTTTTGGTTAGCTGGCTGCTGTGGAAGCAGATAGACGTGTAGGCGTCCGAAGTGGAAAACTATGGTAGAGGGCCCTGGCAAGAGGGCCTCCGCAACTCTGCTTTATATATAACTCTTGTAGCTCTATAATACAAATGTATCCTGGAGTGCTTTGTGAAGATCACCCAGTTAAAGTCCTGTCGGTTCCTATAAGCCTTAGGGTAGAAAGGGGACGCTAGGTGGATAATATAGCAACTATACAGGAGATAGTAAAATAAACGGAATGCCTTATACTAGGACTCGTAATTACCCAGATCCAATGGCTTTAATAGGAAAATATAAACTAAGTATATAATAAGAACAATGAGAGGATATAAGGGGCGCCAGAGACTTGCTAAGGAGATAATAGATAAACGCATAGCTTCCTTATCGTTAGTGTATATATACTAGGAATACAAAAACTTCTTATCTAAAAAGGAATAATTATAAATAGCCTTATATATAACATAAGGCTCTATAACCACAGACTACACCTGGAATGATATTATTGCTGTGTATAATAGGGACACACCCAATCCACATGCGCAGTATAGGTATGCTGTGGCCACTGTGCAGGCCCCTATAATACAAGATAATGTACAAATTAAGACCAAATAAAATGCGCGAACTGTCACCAAAGCACACATAAGGCGTAGAAGAGAGAAGACTGTATTAAATATAGAAGACAGAAGGAAAGGGCTTAACAGCTACGGGAATAACTGCATGCTAGGTTATATAAATAGAAACAATAGGCAATAAGCTAGGGGGATGCAGGTGTCTTCCTAGCGTTTTCTACCTTTAACACTAGGGGGCTAAGCTAGCCATCCCAAGCCTTAACGGGCTAAAAGCGACGCTGTATAATATTACTAGACCGAACAGGGATATAAGGGACACATAGGGCACAAGGGAGAGGACGCCTAGTAGGAAGACCCCTATGGATAGCTATAGCAAGTTTAAGGCCGGGACAATTAAGAATTAGATTTAACGCGGTAAATATAACACATATAGCTAGCTTATAAGGGGCATATAGCTAACTGGCAAGAATAGGGGAAGAACTAAAGGCAATAATAGACTTAGATTTAGAAAGGCTAGTAGGAATACAAGACATAGGAATGGAAAGCTCTATATAAAATAAGTAGTGGCTAGGGAGCAAACATAGGAGATAGAAGTTCTAAATATTTTAGAGAAAGTGGAAACGGAAGAAGTAAGGAGTGAAGGAGAGGCAAAGGACCCCCACTAGGGGTCCGCCACTTAACCATTATACAGTATAACTGCGGCAATATAAACCACCATCTAGTAAGGCCCCTACTAGACAGTCTAGACCCAGAGAAATACCATATTCTTGCTATATAAGAGCCGTATTATAATACCTACACATAATTAATATACTGCCCCTAAGGATTCTAGCTCCTATATAAACCAAAA
>Ga0307507_10006366_pt1 | contig 18198 bp, 17 predicted proteins | sample 7_EM_MG_FD_207223 | JGI IMG/M metagenome (GOLD analysis project Ga0307507, IMG submission 207223) | Populus trichocarpa ectomycorrhiza microbial communities from riparian zone in the Pacific Northwest, United States - 7_EM | ecosystem: Host-associated > Plants > Roots > Unclassified | place... | reverse complement strand
ATGCAACGATTTGGGGCTGCATGCTTGGATATAAGTAAGCACAACATCAATGCAGCAAGTTGCAAAGCCAGCACCAAATATCAACCAAGATCTTTAAACATAATCTGCATGAAAGCCTTGTTTCTCAACTACTGCCTTTACCCTAAATAAAAGAAGGCAGATTTATGTATCACTCTGTATGAATGAAAATACAATTATCCCATCAATCTTATTTTAATATCTTCAACATAAAATGCAGCTGTATATATGAGACGCCTGCCTTTGCTTCATAAGGAAGTGAAGGGGTCTGTATAACATCTTCTAGCAAGTGTATCGACATTCTTCCAGCAGCGAAAACATGGGGTATGAACAGATCGTGCAAGGAGGCTTGACAACAAAGGCCAACCCTGGCAAAGCTACAATTCTGGCTCTTGGCAAGGCATTCCCTCACCAGCTAGTCATGCAAGAGTTTCTGGTTGATGGATATTTCAAAAACACCAATTGTGATGATTTGGAGCTCAAGCAGAAGCTAACTCGACTCTGTAACACTACTAACTTTTCTTCCGTTTAGTTTTTCACATCCAGTAAACTACTAGTGAATGCATGCGTATCCATATCTATTGAATCTATAAATGAGAGATCGTGTGGGGGATATGACACTCCTTCCAATATATTGGTTAGTTTATGTGCATCTTCTAACTGAAAAACTCACATTTTCACTTTATGGAAACTTGCAGGCAAAACAACGACTGTGAAAACTAGGTATGTGGTCATGTCAGATGAGATACTAAAGAAATACCCTGAACTTGCCATTGAAGGCCTCCCTACTGTCAAGCAGCGATTAGATATCTGTAACGATGCTGTCACACGGATGGCTATTGATGCTTCACGGGCTTGCATCAAGAAATGGGGCAGACCTGTATCTGATATAACTCACTTGGTCTATGTCTCATCGAGTGAAGCTAGGCTACCAGGTGGCGACCTTTACCTAGCAGGAGGTCTTGGGCTCAGCCCTGAAACACAGCGGGTTATGCTATACTTTGCAGGTTGCTCTGGAGGTGTCGCTGGCCTTCGCGTTGCCAAGGATATTGCAGAGAACAATCCTGGAAGTAGAGTTTTACTGGCTACTTCTGAAACTACTATTATCGGGTTCAAACCACCAAGTGCAGATAGACCGTATGATCTAGTCGGGGTCGCACTCTTTGGGGATGGTGCTGGAGCTATGATCGTAGGCGCAGATCCAATTCCGGTCACTGAAAGCCCTCTCTTTGAGCTCCATACAGCAATCCAAAATTTCTTGCCAAACACTGAAAAGACTATTGATGGGAGGCTAACAGAGGAGGGTATCAGCTTCAAGCTATCAAGGGAGCTTCCTCAAATAATTGAAGATAACATCGAGGGATTCTGTCATAAGTTGATAGGAAACGCCGGACTGACTGACAAGGATTACAACAAGATGTTTTGGGCAGTCCATCCAGGCGGGCCCGCAATCTTGAATCGGATGGAAAAGAGATTTGATTTGCTGCCTGACAAACTAAATGCTAGTAGAAGAGCTCTAATGGACTACGGCAATGCTAGCAGCAACACCATTGTGTATGTGCTGGAGTACATGATAGAAGAATGCAGGAAGATGAAGGAAGGCTCTGAAAATTGTGATTGGGGCCTGATACTGGCTTTCGGACCTGGAATTACCTTCGAGGGTATTCTTGCAAGAAACCTAGCTATGTAAAATATGATATGATGGTGCCTTGAGTATTATAATAACTTGGTTCTCCTACAGCTAGTGGCAGAATAACTCTGATTGCATTTCTTGGCCAAAAACCTCCTTTACTACAACTTGACAGCCCCATCAATTCGTTTTTAACTATTTATCAAAATCTCCCCTAAGCCTACTCAAGACATGCTCTTATATCAGTTTTGATGGGTATCAAAAGTTAGCACCTCATAAAGGTAACTAGATTTGCTTAAACTCTCACAGCATGAACAGAAGAGAATATTAGCGCCGAAAAATTAATTAACCATCCATTAAATTATAGTTTAAGTGCAAATATCCAACCAAAGTTTCTGCATCCCCAGCTTTACAAGTGAACCCACTTTTCTCCAGTCATGATTTGATAGAGAAATTTTAGGTGGCAACGTTGCTCATCGACCACACCATAAAAGAACTTTAGTTACACCACTCCAGAGGGGAGGCGGAGAACAAGCTGCCCTCCAAATACACTGCAAGAAAATTACAATCAGATATGTTGCTAAAAAAATTGTAACTTGATGTTTCAAATGCTCTTCTGGTAAAAGAATGAAATTCAAACATTAGCAAACCTTTTGACATAATAATAACAGAAATCTGCTAAGATGAAAGTCTGGACGATTTCTGAGATAAGAACCATAGAAGGCCATAATCCATACCCCAAGGCCACCAACAAGTGTCCCCGAGTATCTAAAACCTGTTCAAAAGAAACAAGACTTTAATGGTAATTGCAACTCTAATCAGTTAATATTTTGATGGAAAAATTTGTTTCAGCCAAAGATTAGGAGGAAACAATATGAAGTACTTCTATTTAGACAAAAAAAGAAGTGCATTTGGCACATAAATTTTGTAAAATGACTCCTACAAAAACTGTGCTAGCATCAGGTTGGCATGATTGACTAGCAATAGTAAATGGGATGAAGAAAGAAAATCTCTGCCCATTCCAGTATCATTGATAACCAGTTAACCACTATTCAATCCTATACAGTAAATTGATTATTTTATCACAATAAACAATGTGGTTTTGTAAAGTCTGTCTAAGACAGCAATGTTCCGCATTTTGATTGCATACTCAAAACAAACCTCTTGTGACACCGAAATCACTTCATGATGTGGCTAGCTATCTGAAAGCATCAATAGCATTTAAAAGCAGCAACAAAAGCAGAGAGATACCAAAGACAAACCCACTGGCAGAGCACCAAACGAGTCAGTAATTTTCAAGAACACCTAATCTGATAAGTTTAGGCTCCCTGGTTCAAAACATTTTCGTATGTTCCCTTTGGAACACATTCTAAAACCAGCTATATGAAGATTCAGATCTGCAAGAACAAACCTGGAGAACCCAATGGGCACAGCTCAAGAACCTTGCAACACCCAATGCAAATACATAATGAGCAGTGAATGGCTCAACAATCTGAAAGTAGAGGGGAAAAAAGACATGAGTTTCAACTTTCATTTTGAAAACATACTAAACTAATACTTTTTACATAATGAAATCAAAGCACCAAACCTTGGTGTTTTGCATGACCCGCAACTGAGGAAGCACAGAAACAGCTTCCAGGTATACACAGAATGCCCAGAGGATCCGGTTCAGTAGGTTATGAGCTGTTGACGGATGAATAAGCAAAGCCAAAACAGCACAGGGTGCCGCCTGCATCCAATTCAAAAGAAGAGTATGAGTTAAAGGTATTGCATGAGTTAAAGGTATAATCATTAACAAGTAATAAATATTCATAATCATTCCAGAGAAAGAAAGAGAGCTTGCTAAGCATGAAAGAAAGAATTTGAACTTGAATGTGAGAAAATCTAAGCAGCAACCTTAGTTGCATCCACAAGTTTGTGGGAGTATCATAAGGAGTATGCCATTGTCATGGAGTAAGCGATTAGAAAAGAACAAGAACAAAGAAGTATAAAGGAGACATTACAACTAAATAGTGAATATTGAAGGGAAAAAATTTAAAGAAGAGAAATACATTATAGTAATTCAACTTTCTAAATTGAAGTATACAAGTGAAGGGATGCACACAAAAGAGCTCAAGGATGCCTAAAAAATCCTCAATCAAAAGGTACAGTAAAAAAAGAAAAAAGAATTGACTGCGACAAACATATTCTCGATAACATTAACACCTAAGCTCGGCTTGTGAACAAAGTGGTATTCATTCCCAGGTGAAAGAAGCACTAAACTTGCCAGAAATGCCTTTATTTTACATTTAAATTTACATTAATACAAACAAATGTAACTGTAACAGGAAAAATTAAATAGTCTTTCCTATTGAGTAACCAGAAATATACCTGTATTAACAAAACAGTGTGGAGTTAATCAAATACTCACCACATAATATAATGCAAAGTTGTCTTTGTCCTCCATGTAACTCGACTTCAGATTAAAACGGATCATATAAATAACCCACAGGGTTGTTGCCAACGTAGCTAAATCCAGTATGGTATGTATATCATATTCCATTACGAAGCTGCAGTACAACCTTACAGCTAAGAACATAGCTGTCAGCTCCTGAGTTTTCAGAGATAATCCTGAAAAACATAAAAATAATGTTAAAAGACAAAACTTTGCATCCAAAAACTAAAGATATAACCACAAAATCATTGCACCACAAAATCATTGAACCACAACAAGTTCCAAAATTTCGCAGAAAAATCCAAGCTTTCTTTCTACTTACATTAGTTCCCATCAAACAAACAAATTTATTAGTTAAACAACAAAAAAAAATCCAAAACTTTATTTCAAAAGCTAAAGATAAAACCACAAAATCATTGAAACACAACAAAAGAAAACCCAACATTTTGCGCAATAATCCCAAATCTCTCTGATTCCATCAATTCCAAAAAAATTTTTATCAAAACAACAAAAATGATCAACCAATTCATTCAATTCCGAATAAACAAAAAATATAACAACTCGTTGATCAACAAAAAAAAATACTGAAATTTACCACAAGAATCCTACATTTCCCTCTAATTCAACCAATTCCCAAAAAACAATCAATTCATTAATTAGAAAAAAAATAAATAAAAACTAAATCAGTGACGCACAACAGAAAAAATCAAAAATTCAACAAAAAAAATCAAATCCTTCTCTCTAATGAAAAACTCCCATCAAACAAAAAAATCAAAACCCTATAGATTTGGGATTCCGTTTAATTACCAGCACAAGTTTTCTCTTTCATTAACTTATAAATAAGCACAGAGATTCCAATGGAGTGAACAGCCTCAGCAGCCACAAAGAGGTTATCGTGATCGTGTACGATGAATCTGAGGAGCACCAGCGCTGACATTCCAGCCACCACCGCCAAAAACGCCTTGACCTTCGGAGGCTGCCGTCGCACCCACGTCGTAACCACATGGATCGGTCTCCTCGGTGGCCTCATCGTGGAATTCGATATGATTTTCCTGAGAAAGTGATGGAAATTGAGGGGAAATTAGGACGATAGATTGAAAAAGGGAGGGGATTTTTTTATTGGGCTTTTACGGAATTATTTTCTTTCCTGTTATCTTTTGCTTAATTGTAATTTTTGTCTGAAAGAAAGTAAAAGTCAGCACAGTCACTTTAGTTTCAAATAATTGATTAATTCAACCCATACATTTTAGTTTTATTCAAATTGTATCCTTTGATTCTATTTTAAGGTAACATGTACTAACCTTCTTATTTAATCGATTCATGCAAAAATAAATTTTAAACTAAAATCTCGATTACTCACTACCCTAAATTTTCAAGATTTCCTGAATCAATCTTATTAGAAGTCTTGTGATTCTAACCATTTAAATTATTATTTTCACATACAAAATCTGCAACATTTTAACAGTATTTTTTATTTCCAATTACCATGAATTTGAAGTTATAAGCACGTACCAAAGTTTTAAGATGTTTAAATTTTATGATCTTGAGTTTTAAATAATATTTGACAATGAAATGATTTCAGGATGAGGTGCAGATGATTTTGGAGCCAGATAATGGAACAAGGCAGGATCAAAACTCTGGAAAAATCGAAATAGGAACTTGAACTGCAGGCAGGAAGCTACAAAGACGAGGTTAACATCTGCAAAAGACCAAGGAGTGTGTGTAGATAAGCTAGACAAGTTACATCAGAAGGTCCATGAATTTGATCTTCTAATGGGAGGCTTCATTTGTTTGTCTTCCTCGAGTGCCACCGTACCCAAATGAGAAGGGTCTTCCAGCATCATTTTTGCAACCAAGTAACCAGCAATGGACCAGGTTTGGGATTTACGAGCCTGTTTCCCAATGAAACGACCAAGTTTCCCATCGTAATATTCCGGCCAGTTGTCTTTTATTAATCTTGTTTCGGCGAGCTCGATAGCACGTCTTGCGATTTGGGGGCGGCCAGTCTTGATGCATGCCGCGGTGAGAAGCCACAAGAGCACTGCATCCATTGCAACAGCCAAAATGTCTCAAAGATGATCTCAGCAGGGAAATACAGAAAGGTTACATCAGAGAGCTCAACATGGTTGACAGAGTAAAATAATGAAGATTTTAAGCAGGTATACAAGTGGGTTGAACAGGATTAATATTAGCGTAGGTACAGAATATAACTGTTGTTTCAATCCAAGGCCAAAATTCATGAAAGAATTTGCATAAAAATAGTTTAACCTCTCTGACCAATTACTTGATGCATGAGTGGGATCAGATTCTCCAACAAAAAATGGGGTGCTTACAAGGCCTTTTTTTCTCTGATAAGAACAAGAAACTCTGGATCGATGTGCTGGGGATTAACATTCAGCGTTTCAAGGGGATAAAAATCATGTAAATACTGATTCAATAAAAATTCAAGCAAAGGCGTGGCATAGCAACAAAGTTAATCATTTTGGGCCTCATTTTATCAAATGCATTATGCAGGCCAGATCTGCAATCAACCAAAAAACCATGGCAGATGTAGTTGCTTTATGAATTTGTTATCCAAAGGAAAATGTAGTGCAGTAGCATACCTGGCCAGGATCCTCCATTGTGGTAACTCCATCTAGTGTTTTTTGGATCACATCCTGTAACAATCCGCCATTCATGGCTCTCTATTGCTGGATAGATTACCTTGAGTGGCATTTCTCCAACCAATTCCTCCCACCGTGATTCTATAAGATCCATTATTGCGGTGGATTGTTCAGGGGTTGCCAAGGATGACAGAATTGCAATACAATTACCCAAGCAAAACCAACGGAAGTCCATTCTTGCAGGACTAACATTCCCGATAAAGTAACCACCACGGACTGGCATAAAATCAAAAATCCATTCTGGAAGAGAATCAGGTATTACATTAAACTTGTTAACAGCAGTATGAGAATATTCCTCTGTTTTATAGCGATATATATCATTAAGCTGTTTCAGGTCAATCCAATAATAACTCCTCATGTGAAAACTTAACGCGTGAAGGCGTTTTGTAATCCGTTCTACAAACTCATTCCCCTCCTCGTCTTGCTTCAGTAAAAGCAAAGCACATCTTAAAGCCATGAAGAAAAGTGCTTGAATTTCAATGGGATACCCATAAACACCCTGAAAGATGCATAGCCAAAGACAATACATGATTTGAACTTGAAAAATAAGCAAAGGATGAACATAGCAACAAGCACCACATTAAGTACAGTCCAGGCGGACAATAGATTAAGAGATGCCTCATTTGTAATTAACCAATGAAACTCACCATTCTGCGATCAACCATGCAGCATCCATCGGCGCAAAGAAGAGTCGGGAATGTGTCAAACCCCTCTGAAAGACATAAACTCAAAATTAGGCGCATGCCCTTCTGACATTCTGGCTTTTCAGCCAATGATGTGTCGCCTGTGGACTTGGTGTATGCTCGGAGTAAGAAAATCCACCAAAACCCAGAATCAACAGGAGCCACTCTTCCTATTGCACTCTCACCAAAATCTGCCATCAAAGTCTCATTGTGCGTGACAGGATCGTGGAGTACTTTAAAACTTGCAGGCATTACCCCTTCTCCAAGCTGGAATCTGTCAATCTTTTTCTCCCATGATTGAAGGCGAAGAGTCTTCAAGATGAAATTCTTGACTATTTCAGGTTCCCCGTTCATCAGAAAAGCCAATGCACTTGGGACAAAATCTCTTACAAACACCTATGAAAATAAAGAAACCAAATTAATGTACAAACTCTAAACCCTAAAAGATTCCAAGACGCCGATTACAAATGCAAGACTGTCGTTCTCATGCGATAATATGATCAGATGCATACATGCAAAAAACATGGAGTGGTAGAAAGGTTAACTTTGGAACACGAATCATAATCGCATTATAGACACAAAGATAATCAAAAGGCAGAACGAAAAAATAAATATCCCCTGAATGCAGCTTCAAACAAATCAAGTGAACGGTCAAGCAAAAATGGCAGCCATCCAACTTGCAACAAAATGATTCTATCTGCAGATAGTTAATACCCTAATAAACAAAATTTATTATCATATAAAACAAGGTAGTAAAAATCACGTGGTCTTCACCTGATCATAATTCACCTGTTCCTCAGAATTATCCAGTGCTGCTATGGTTCCAACAGGTTCACCACGAAAATAAACCAATGATCTCCTCAAAGCCTCCCAAGCTTCAGCCACAGTTGGATGTGTCTCAACCCCAAATTGTGATAATGGAGTATTAAACCCTGACCTTCTACCGGGAGAAGGCAAACAATTAAGGTGGTCAATTAACCTAAAATTATTCTCAACTCTTGACGAGGGACGAGGAGAAGGAATTGGCAACCCAGTAGACAATTCGCTTAGGGACCTTTCATCGCATGATCTTTGCCTGTCCATATTCAAAGGCCTTGGTGGCCTATCAAAAATCCTTGAGAAATCCATTTCTTCAATTTCAGCCATATCACAAAGGGTTTCAGCATTTCTCAAGCTTCCTTTTAGAGACACATCTACATTAATACTAGACATTTGTCGGATGTTTTGCCAATGACAAAACACACAACTTTGAGTGCAACACCTTGTACAAACAACCTGCAATTGAATTCACCAGAAACAACCAAACTCAATGCATGTAAGAGAAAAACTTGTAATAACCGAGACGGGTTTTTCACTCTCTCTTTGAAAAACGAAAAACAAAGATTCAAGACTCAACCTTTTTGATCAGTTTTGACAAGTTTTCTCATCAACCAAACAGAAAGTCTTAACTTTCACACACCAAGCCCTCAAAGTTTCAAACTTTTTATTAAAAAAAAACAAACAGCTACAACAAACCAAGTTATTTGCCGAACAAAAATAAGACCAACTCCAAAGACAGCTTCAATGACCCAAAAAAAGGGAAACAAGCAGAGAGCAAGAGAGAGAAAAGAAGACGAACGGGCTTGCTTTGGAGAGGGTGACGAATGAACAGAACCGAAAACCTTTGAATCAAGTGGGCCCAAAATGCAAAATGTGATACTATATTGGTAGAGCATCACAGACAGGTGAGGCTGCCTGCATGTACGGACGGTTCGTGGGTCCACATGGGATTCAAAACTCGATACTTGTATATGGAGAAGACAAACCTCAAATTTAGTTCCTAAACTATTGCTCATTTATCAATTAAGTCCTCACACTGAAACTCACCTTATATTAGAAATTCTTAAATTAGTCTCCATTCAAATGTTAAGCAAGTTTCGGCCTAAAGTGCATACCTTGTGCTAGTGCTATAAAATCCGCTCTGCCTAGATGGTTAGTCTATTGAACTAACACCCTGGTTGCTTGATCAGGCTGATGGATGGATCAAGTTTTAATATACTGTTTAATTTAAATATCAAAAGGATGTTGTCTCGACGATGATTTAACATCATAGAAGAGGATTTAATTAAGAAATTATGTCATTAGAAACTTTATTGGGAACATGTTTAACTTAAGATCTGACAGCAGAACCGATAGATATTCTGGGGACTAGTTTAGGGCATCCTTATAATGAGTGTGTGAAGGCGCATGAGCTTTGGAACTTGAGCCATGAAAGGGCAAAAAATTAAATGGACACCAGTCCGTGACGTTATAATGCAAAGGGATCTCTTCTTTCTTTGCAGAGTGGAAAGATGTCCTTTTTTGCAGGTCGACAGTCTTCGTCATATCCAATAAGAGTTGGCATTGGTAGTTGGTTTTTTTTGCACCCATTATGAGTTGGGATCGCCATGGAATTTACTGTTCCCAAGTTAGCATGAACAATAGGAGGAGCAGTGAAATCCTGTCTGTTACTCTGTTACCTACTCTAGGGAAATGATTATAAATAGGATATATATATATATATACACACACACACATTACCCAATCAATTCAAATAGGTACTCATCATCTATTTTTATTATTGTTCTATTCTTTTACAATATAAAGCGGAAAAAAAAAAAACAAGAAGCTCTGCCCTCCCTTTCTGGCGATGCTCTGTCTGTCGATACAAACAATGCAAGCGCAGAGCATCGCCAACTGGTTATAGTGACAAATCACATTGATTGCTCCAGCTCTCAAACAAGCTAGATTCTAAATGTCTCCGAATCATTTGTCTCTTGCCTTCTGAACCTAAAAGATCGAATGAAAAAGACATAAATTCCTTTAATTCCAAGATAATTTATTATTTGAAGAGAAATAGATCTGTTCTAGGCAAGAGATCTGCATAACAAGCACGAGCAAGTAATGTAACGAACATTCGGCAAAATCCGTTAATTATTACTCCAGTTCAAGGATGAAAGCAATCTCACTCCATTAATTTACCGCGTAAATATTAGAGTTACTGTTGATGGATAGCGAATGCCATACACATCGTCAAATTACAAGCAACTTCAAACAAAGCAAAACAGGATGCATAAGTTGCCTATATGCAAAGATTAAAACACGCAGAGTACTTGAAACTCCAAATTGAGATTAAGAGGCTACATCATTTTCGAGAAATGAGCATGTACTTCAAATTGTATAAATGATTGAATTACACTTCTACCACGCATGCTAATGTACAGGACTAAACCAAAATTAAAAATAATACTTATCTATTGAAATACTTTAAAGTTAATAAAAATTTATTCTTTGTTCTTAAATTTTTATTACTTATTAATTGGTGTAAAAAGATTTTCTTAAATAAACCTATTAAGATTTTAACAACAATATCTTATTTAGATGTATTATTAAACAAGATTCAATAAAAATAAAAAAAATTATGCTCAATAAAAAAATAACAAATTTAACAATAACAAAAAAAAAAGAAGATAACTTGAGAAACTTTTGAATGTACTTTCACTTATCCAAGACACTTGTTTATAGAATTTGAGATCCAAAATATTAACTACTCATGATCTATGAATCTTTGTAATTCATGAGTATTCATTAATTATGATGAATGTTTATATTCATGAATGTTTATAGTTCTTGAATTATTCATAATTACATTCATTCCCGCACACATAATTAATATATTGATTTATATATTGAGAGATGCGGAGATTATAAGAAATTATCAATAAAATACAGGTTTAACAGCAAATATTTTTCATTAACCAAATTTAGATTCATTGTTTAATTTACATAGCTATTATGAGTTTGAGATTTTTGTTATCCAAAGGTTATTTGAGAATATTTTTTCACTTACATTTAATTTGTTTTTCAAAACATGTTTATTATTTCATGTTAAAGCAACTATATTTGAATATAAAATTCAACATGATTTTAATCTCGAGTGTGTGTTCATCACTGTAATTAGACCAAATTAAAAATACTGATTACATGTTTTATAAACCATTCCAACAATTATATCATGATAGTGACTATTCACAAGATCCATTTTTAAAATTACACAAGTCAGTCATCTTGGGAAACTACAAGAAAATCACAACGCCATTATAATAGAACAACAGTGATCATTTACAAAACATTGTGGAGAGAAATTCACGGTATTCAAGTTAATTATAATTACGGGATAATTATAAAATAAAAGAGAGATAGATAAAAAGAAAATTACTTATTGGCCTGCAAAAAGTGACAAAAAATCTCTACTATAATAAAAAAAATATATACATTTTTTTTTTCTATTTTCTCTCTACCAATTCCCCCTTTCTTTTATGTTAATCTCTCTTCTATGCTATAAGTATTCAATAACTACAGCTTGAATATCATGAAACTTATAAAAAATACATGATACTCTACTCAATGTGCAGCGATATATAAATAGAATAGGAAATATATGTTACACGCTATATACATCATAAGAGGGAATATTTACAGCATCTATCGTGGAAAACATATAGCAAGCCTTCTTGCAGGGATTGGAAAACATATAAGAAGCCTCTGGTTTGGAAAAGTAATGTCACTGTGAAAGCATAAAACACCCCATCAAAGCAGTGACCAATGCAAATTCGGATGGAAATAGTCTTCTTGCAGGGTTTTTTCTGTGCGTGTGTGATTTGGTAGCATTAATTCTTTAACCAGAGACATACCATCCACTAGTGGAAAGACTATAATTCTTGGCTGAGGAGGTTGATTAGCATGAAATTCTCACTCAAGCAAACTAAGCTAGAGAGTAAAATATAGATTTCATGTGCGTTAGAAATCAAAATATTCCTGAGAACTTGGAAGGTCGGGGAAATTAGGATCTCCCGGACTCGCGGCCTCCATAGGCCTCCCTTAACTTTCAGACCAACCTCTGCCTTTCTGCGATTTGAATAACGACGATGCGCAAGAGGGAAGCTTGCTTGGCCCATCAACTTTCGACGAACCTTTTCACATAATGAGATTTATCGATAATCGATAATTGCTTAGCCCATCAACTTATAAGTGATTTATCAATCCCAAAAAAAATAAAGAATCTATCCCTTAAAGAAATTATTTTTGTTCCTTTTTATTTGTATGTTTATGATGTATTAAATTTGTTATTTCTCTTTCTCTTTCTCTATATCAAGGCCTGACGAAGTATTTATTTATTGGAAATTTAAAATTTAGAAGAGAAAAAAAAATAGGAGTACACCCTCAGACACCAGTTATGGACCGAGTAATTTAAATGCAGAAAAAAGAAAATCACATTTCAGTTCTTTTGTACAGATTACAGAGCCTCTTTTGCCTGAGATGAATGGCTTCCTTCAAATATAAATTGGAAGTCAGGCCTCTATTGTTTGATGTTCACTGCACAATGAAATCTACCAATAATCTACTAGCCTGCTTTTTGCGTGAAAAGCTATACATAAAAACAGAGGATATATCTGAAGGAGCTTGGCCTTAATTTCTTGAAGAAGGTTTACAATGCTATCTTGTCATTTGCCACCAATTAACTTTTTTAACTAGAGACCTTAACTTTGATGATGGTGATGATGCTGAGCTGAATTACGATAGAATAGGGTTCAGCAAAATTTCTTTACCACACGCATCATATGCAAAAGCAGTTGAAACGTTGCTGTGCTCACATGAGTTTAAACTAGCCATCCGTAAGGATATATGCTCCGTTCCAGAAGGGCAGGCGAGCCAATGTATTCGTCAGTTAACAGTAGGTCTATCAGAATCTATGGAATGGATGAAGAGTACTTGCTCATTGGCAGACGGGGAAGTGTTTGGTGAATCAAGTGTGAATTGCAGCATGCATGGTTTTGATTTGCAAGTGGAACTTTTCGGAAGAGGATTGTACTGGTGCTAGATTCACTGAATATCACAGTCGGGAACAGCAGCATTATTGGACGGACTATAAAGGACTTGATGGCTGTAATCCGTCCTTACATTAGCATTCTGGTTGGACTGGAGCCAGAGAGTGTCAATGAGTTCATCTCTTCTGTGACAGGAAGAACATCTGATGTCAGGCTTGCTGGAAACACAGCTGATATGCTGAAATTTGGTGCGTCCACCCACTGGGTCCTTGTGTTCTTTTCTCGTATGTACATGTCCTGCCGAAGCTTATACAGGCAAGCAGTCGCCCTTATGCCTCCAGATGTATCAAGAAAGATGTCATCGGTAATGAGAGATCCATTTACAGCATATTCTGCGTGGGATTGGATGGGAAAAACTGGTTGGACAGGTGGGGCTATTTTTCTTGGATTGTCCAACCTTCAGCCTCTCTGCCTGCCATTATATAATCTGTTTCTTCCATTTATCTTCAGGGAAGCATGGCAGATTGCTGTCCTCTAATTTATGTATTGCATACTATGGCTCTTCAGAAGCTTGTTGATTTGAACAGGCAGATAAAGTCTTCAGAGTATATGCAGCAAAGCAATGATAATATTGTCCGATTCAAGTTGCTTGATGATGCTGGCTCATCACTGTACCGCAAAAGGAGCAGAAAGTGGAACAAACACATTACCACTGTGAAGCAGGAGGCAGCAGATCTTACTGGGTTCATGATGAGTTACCTCTCATTATTGATTAATGAACAACTTGCAGTCTACTCTTCCAATGCTGGAACTTGTCTAGATACCTGCACCCAAGCTATGCACGGAAGTGATAAATGGGTTTTGGATGTCTGTCCCGTGAATGAGAAGTCATTGCCTGCTGCAATTTGGTGGATTATTTGCCGAAATATCAATATATGGTCCATTCATGCTAGTTAGAACAAGTTGAAGATGTTCCCCAAGCATGCAATCCTTACTTCTCTTCCATCTATAACAAAAGGCTGTACAGAGGTGGAAAGGCATCATACAAATGAAACTGGTATCCTGAATAAAATTTCTTTTCATTAAATCTCAGCAGAACTTCTGTCCGATTCTCTTCTGTATGAACATAAAGTAAGGGGCAATTTTACATACAATCCCCCCGCTTCTCATGTGAATGCACGCATCATAATACAAACATTCAGTTCTGAAGCCAACTGTTGTTTTTCATAGTGTTGAAACTGCCTCTTTTCATAGTTTGTTCGCAGGCATTTGGCATCAAGGTTTTGCAATTTATTGGAGAAATCAGTCCTACCACTATTTGGGGACACCGAACTGGACGCGTCAACTAAATGGCAAGAGGATTTAAGTGCACTTGAAAACTCATATGTTGTTTCAGGCAGAAAATCCTCTACATGTGATGAGATTGCAGAGGGGAAACCGATTTCCCATTTATTGTCTGAAATGCCTGCAGATATTTCCAGAGAATTGGCCATCATGAAATTTACAGCCTGTCAAAGTTTGCTTAGGCTTTTGTGTTGGATGCCAAAAGGATATATCAATTCAAAATCATTCTCACTTTATGTCACTTGCACACTCAATCCTGAAAGGTAAAATTGTGCCCCTCATCATTTCCAAACCATTATGCTTCAACGTGTCTTCTATTTATGTTTGATTCGAGCAAGCATACGCAGATTGTTTATGTAGGTTTTCCGCATGATAGCACAGTAGATGAATAAAAAACATTCTCGTTATTGTCCTGCACGTTGCACATGTTAAAATTGTGATGTCCACTAGTTTGGAGTAAAGTCAGCATGTATCCAAAAATGAAATAAAACCCTCAGGCCCTCACTAACCCTCCATTCCCCTCTCCGTATCCTTGGAAGTATATGTAATGGTATGCACTTGCAGTGATTAGTCTTACTTTCGCTTGAAGTTTCTGTTGATACATGTACTTTGTATCATGCAGCATATGCTTAAGTTTCACCCATCTGTTGTCTACATATATGCAAAGATGAAACAACCCCCCCCCCCCCACACACACACACACACACTGATTATATGCAATAATGTGTGCTTGCAGTAATTAGTTTTAAGTTTCTGTTGATACATGTACTTAGTATGATGTAACATATGCTTAAGTTCCACCCATGTGTGATATCTACATTTCAGGTTTGTGATTGGCCACCTGTTAGAATGCGGGGACTCGTTCTTCTCACGTAAACAGTATGAGCTTTTAAGGTTGCTGGTGACCTGCCGGAAGGCCCTGAAATACTTAATTATGGCGTACTGTGAGGAGAAAATTGGAACTACTCAATCCTCACTCATTCCTATTCTGTCTGAGGATGTACGTTCTGTATTATGGCTTTCCCAGTCAATGTCCATCATATGTGTTCCTAACTCTAAGCAAATATCAATGTACTTGTGCAGTTGACTCCATAATTGCTGAGAAACCTTGCACAGAGCTACCCAATTCTGATGTTGCTCAGGAACAGAGCAGTGTGAACAAGTCTAATCCATGTTTGGATACCTCCAATGACTTTGAAAGCTGGAAAAGTGTTATCATTATCGCTGAAAGTTTGGAGGAACAGACACAAGACTTGATTATTTCTTTGAAAGATGCTCTTTTTAAGAACGCGGGAGATGAAATTGATGTTGTTGATTGGAACAAATTATCTTCGATAGTTTCTTGCTTTTGTGGATTCATGTGGGGCCTAGCATCTGCGTTGGACCACACAAATGCAACGGATAGTGATTATGAGGTGAAGCTGTTGAGATGGAAATCTGAACCCATCTCAAAAATTAGTCATTGTATAAATGTGTTCGCTGATTTTATTTGTTTTTCCTTCCACATGCTGTTTGTTGAGGATGATCACCAACCTGAACATTTATATGATGCTCGAAATTCTGTAAAGTCTAATGATAGCAGCATTGTACTGGGTTCAGGTGACTCCCGGAAAGCTACTGTGGATAAACATAGTTCACAGCCGGATAATTGTTCCACTATTGCCAGCGTTCTAAGTAAGCTTGACTCATATGAATGTCAACCATTAAAAAAGGATTGGTTGCAAAGTTTTCTAAAAGGTAATCTTCCTAAGGCGGCAGTACTAATCAGGCAGCTATTAATTGCTGTTTCAGCTATTCTGAGGCTCAATTAGCTATTCTGAGGCTCAATTTACAGACTATGTGTACTCTCTTTTTGTCTAGCATGGTGCCAAGTTTTACTGGCATATCTCAAGTCTTGCTCTTGAAGTTAGCAGATGGCACTGAGGTGCCAAAACCATTCTCTTTTGTTTGGCTAGATGGTCTTCTGAAGTATCTGCAAGAGTTAGGGAATCATTTTCCCATAACGAATCCTACCTTGACTAGAAATGCATATGCAAAGCTACTAGTGTTACTCTTGAAGGCTTTAGGAAAATGCATATATTTACAGGGGAAAGAAGCTACTCTGGCTTCTCGCGATAAAGAATCAAGCACTAAGACACTCCACAGTCATATAGGATCAGCATCTCTTTCTTATCCATACCATTTAGATGAATTTAAAGCTAGGTTAAGAATGTCATTCAAAAGTATGATAAGAACACCATCAGAGTTGCATCTTTTGTCTGCAATACAAGCTATATAGAGAGAGCACTGGTTGGAGTCCATGAAGGCTGCCCAATAGTTTATGAGATTAATACTGGGAATGTAGATGGTGGTAAGGTATCTTCAACTGTTGCAGCGGCATTGACTGCTTGGATCTGGTTCTGGAACATGTTTCAGGTAATATTCTGATTTCCTGACTGCTGTATATTGAGTAATGATTTTTTGTTTTTTTCTTTTTAGGAAGTCAAACCCGATTCTCCCTGCTTGCTAAATAGGCCATCTACCATTCTGCTAACGGGGATTGGTACATTGCATAACGATGTCCAAAATTTTTTCTCTTGTAATTGCAGATTGTTATACTAACCATCTACTTGCTATACATGTCATAAACGTTTAAATGTTGTTAAAAGGAACATTCAGAGTTCAGTGGCTGCTTTGTTCAACATAATTCTACATGTTCAAAGTCCATTAATTTTCTATGGGATAGCAATGGGCAGTGATAGGGATAAAGGACCAGATCCAGGAGCAGTCATTCTTGTGTGTGTTGAGGTACTAACTAGAGTTTCTGGAAAACGTGCTTTATTTCAATTGGATTCCAGGCATGTGGCACAGTCTTTACGTATACCAGCGGCACTTTTTCAAGATTTTGATCAACTGAGAATTTCTGAAGATCCAGCTTTATCTAATTCCTTGTTCTCGGACAACCAAGATCATAATCCTGTGGCAGGCATGAATTCCTTTGTCGCAGATCAACAATTCTCTGTGGATTTATACACTGTATGCTGCCGATTATTATACACGATGATGTTTAGCTCAATCTCTGAAGAACCTGATTACTATGTTTGTAAATGTTGCAGATAGATTTGCTATCATCAGGCCAGACTCGACTCGACATGCATATATACTCGTAAAAAAGAAGTAAAAATGACAGTATTCGCATATCCTACTTTGATAGTTAGTGTTTTGTTTTTTTTCTTCTTCCTGACACCTAAACACATGCTAAAACAACCAATTGTAGACAGTGCTTTGGTTCAGAATGTGTCTCTATGCTACGTTATAGTTGTCTCTGCTCGATCATACAATCCGCATATATTATCCTTTTTGGTATTGTTTTATCTCAAGTTAATTGTTACATGTAATCATGTTGATAATTTTTTTAATCCAGTGAGTCGGAACGGTGCATTGCTCTACTTCAAGAATCTGAGCGTGTTCTTCTTCGCTGTTTGGAGATGGTGGGTGTTGATTTATCAGTCAGAAAAGGTTATTCTTCGAGGGGAGTTCAAGAGGGGGTAAAATGTGCTTTTTCCTTGCAATTTTTAAGCACAGCTATCATTGTTCTGAT
>Ga0307507_10006365_pt1 | contig 18199 bp, 2 predicted proteins | sample 7_EM_MG_FD_207223 | JGI IMG/M metagenome (GOLD analysis project Ga0307507, IMG submission 207223) | Populus trichocarpa ectomycorrhiza microbial communities from riparian zone in the Pacific Northwest, United States - 7_EM | ecosystem: Host-associated > Plants > Roots > Unclassified | place... | reverse complement strand
TGGAGACGTTTATAGAGACGACGCGTCGGTCGGTGTTTACCTACTATGGTGGCCCACGCACTGTCACGTGCACGTCGCCGAGCTCAAAGGGACTGCCCAAGTAACCCCCCTACTAATATATTCCTATTGTAAAAAAGTAATTAATTATGGAGGAGGCTGGTCTAACCCGACTCGTTAGTTTATTAGGTTAAATAGGTGTTGTTAGGGAGTTAAATATACAGGAGAGGGTATCTCTTATACAAAATTGCGAAAATTGAAGTTGAGCACTATAGAGTTCCGCACTAAAGGCCCTTAGACGGCAGGGTAAATTTAAGGTCAGTAGATATCTGATTGGTTAAAAAAAAGTGGCGTTTATTTAGGCGGAGACTAGTGATACTTTAGTATTAGTGAGTGCGCCTTTAGTTTGCCCTTGCTGTTTGAGTCGCTTACTAAGATAACCTCCTTACGCCCTCGACCCTTACGATCGATCGCGCAACGTCTTGTAGACTCCTCGAATACATATATTTAGCTGCCATTGACCCCGTCCCGTGATATTATATTGCGCCTTTTTTATTACTGACGCCTAGCCTATAACCAATTCCACGTCTCTGCGATACTACAGGCGCTGCTAGAAGCAGCGTGTTTATAAGTTACCTCACTTTATACTTCTAAAGAATTAACAATAGTAAGACGAAATTCCTTACTAGCTACTATATTAAACTTAAAGAACAATCTAATGCCTATACCAAACCCACAACACTAATTAATCCCAGAAGGATTTAATTTATTAGCCCTAGCCTTAACCCCTAAGGGGAAGCCTAGTAGCTTAAAAGACTACAACAACCTTAACAAGGTGGATATTAACAATGCCTTATCCTTTATTAACTATATAACTATAGATAAATAAGCCAAAGGACTACTACCTATTAAGATTAAGATATAAGACGCTAAGATATTTGTAAAAATGGTAGTATAAGAACTTAATAAATACTACCGCCTTTTATAGAACTACCACCTAAAGCTTATATAAGCTAAGATATATACCGCTTAAGATTATAATATTATTTAAGACCTATAAGCTTATAAGGCGCTTGCTAATAATACACGTTAAGAGATTAAAGACGACCTCTATATGTCTAAACGCGACGTCTAACAACTAAAGAAGGCCAAGATTATACTTATTGCTATAGTTACTAAAAGAGAGGGTATAATTAAATACCTATAATCTCAGCTTAATAAGTACATTTATAATAATACTAAATACCTCTAGCAACCTTACCTACTTAATACTTAATAGAGGGTTAGCGCTAAGCAGCTTTACCTAATAAGAACCCCTACTATAGCGGTAATAATAAAAGCCATAATAATTAAACCTAGACTGCTACTTTAGGGTCTAATATACACTACCCTAATCCCCTAACCTTCTAGGTAACTACAAAAAATACAGCTACTAAAAGATATAAATCCGCGAGAAACTAACCTAGAGCTCCTACCTTTTCCCTATAGAAGATACTAAGATTGGCTATATTATTAGATAAACAAAGGGTATCCTATTTAATAGACTCTTCGCTTAATAGGAGACTAGCAGTCCCTAAAGGTAGTAGTTTTACTAGGAAATCCTTAATAACCTTAACTAAATATACCGCGACTATAACCTAGTAGCCACTAGTTAAGCTAAACTATATGCCCTAAAGATAAGCCCTACTAAATTATTTAATAAGTTCTATGTTAAATTCTAGAAATATACTAGAGTCCTTACCTAAGATAATGCTAAAGACCAAAAAGATCTTCTTAAAAAAGTTACTTATCGCCTTAGTTACGCAGCCGCTAGCTATAATTATAACAATGTTTATAATATAGTAGCAGCCCTATAGAAGATTAAACAACGACTAAACTAGATTGCTATTACAAACCCCTGCCTAAAGACCTCCCTATAAAAGCCCTCTGGATGTTACGGACGCTTTAAGTACAATATTATGACTACTAGGAGAGGAGTTAGAAGAAGCTAGTTGGTTAATAAGGGCACGGTCTAGAATGGAACCGGTAGAACTATATAATGAGGAATGGTAACCAAGGTCATATGACGTTGAACGTAGTAAATATAAGGAACGTAGTAAACGCAACGTTTAATACGTTCATTACGTACTTTACGTACAAGGAGGATTTCTTAGGAGTACGGATGTGTATTTAAAGGACTATAGTCCCTACCTAGATAGTTCTTCTCTTTATAGTAAATCTTAGAATACAATTGGAGTTAATCTATTAGGCAACTACTCTACTAGTTATATTATACTGTTTACATTATTAACTTCCTATTTACCTATATACCCGGCCTAATAATAAGTCCACCGTAGTATTTCCTACAAGGCTTTGTTATATATTTACTACTACGGTTACGGTATTAATAAAGTCAAATAATATGCCACTAAAAGCACCAGTTACATCAACGCCAACAGTAGTAACCACCTTAGGTACTAGCGGGGACACTAGTATAGGGGACACTAATTCACAACTAGTTACAGTTAGACAGTTATAAGAAATAGTTAATTAGCTATAGGGCAATAATAGGGTACTTAAAGAAAGGATTAATAGCATTAGAGTAGCTAAGGTTAAGCTACCATTAATTAAGAGATTCTTAGGTAAAAAGTTAAAACTTAAAGAATTCCTAACACAGATACACTTTAAGGTTATACAAGAAGGAGTAAAGCTGGCAATAACTATAGATTAAGTAGCGTATGCAGGACTGTTCTTAACAGGAAGAGCACTTAAGTGGTTTAAACCTTACCTTACCAAAATTTAAGTTAATAGGATAATAACTACTAATAATAATATTTGGTATATATTCTTAAGTTAAAACGGGTTTATAAAAAGACTAATATAGATATTTAGAGACCTAGAAGCGATAACTATAGCAGAAAAAAAACTTTAGAACCTAGTACAATGCACTTTAGTAATTAAGTATATAAACACAGGAGATGGAAGTTCTGAACATTTCAGAGAAAGTGGAAACGGAAGAAGCGAGGAGCGAAGAAGAGGCGAAGGACCCCCGCCGGGGGTCCGCCACTTGACTATTATACAGTACAACTGCGGCAATACGAACCACCGTCTAGCAAGGCCCCTACTAGATAGTCTAGACCCAGAGAAACACCTTATTCTTGCTATATAAGAGCCATATTACAATACCTATACACAATCGACATACTGCCCCCAAGGATTCCAGCTCCTGTATGAACCAAAAGCAGCCACACGCGTATGCTTTATGATTAGCAAAAATATCAGCCTTGCCTTATAGTTATGGTAGGCAGTTAACCCAGATATTGCAGTTATAACTATCTAGATATACAGGGGACCAGTATAAATTATTAATATCTATAACCCTAGGGTCGAAGGGGTAGCACAAATAGAGAATATTATATCTATAATAAGCTTGCTAGAAACTAAACACGTAAAGTCTATCCTACTAGGAGATATAAACCTCCACTACCCACGGTAGGGGGGCATCTATGTTGCTGCCAATTGACAGGTAGAGTGCCTACTAAAAGCTATAAACAATGGGGGCCTTAAGCTAGCTACCCCCCTAGGTATAATTATATAGCAATGGGGCACCGCCAAAAGTATAATTAACCTTTATAATTATAGACGAAAACCTATACTAGAGACTTAAAAGGTGCTCCTCTAAAGAAGAATGGGTACTTACCTTAGACTATATCCATATCCAGATATAACTAGATCTGGACATTAAGGCGCAACTAAATGGCAAAAGATACGCAATAAGGAAGCTTAATATAGATAGCTTCCTTAATATAATTAAATAATAACTCTAAGACCTAGAAGAAATCCACCTAATACTAAACAAGTAAGGCTTATTAGCTACCCCTAAGGAAATTAATTAAAGACTAGAAAGGATCCAGGCAGTAATTAAAAGCGGGCTAAAAGAGCACTGCCTGGTTTCAAAACCAGGCCCTTACGCATAACACGCATGGTCCGCATAGTGCGCGGCCCTTATAGCCGGCCAACAATAAGCAAGGAGGAAATATACAAGCAGCCATAATTCTAAGGACGAGAGATAATATAAAGACATAAGAAACCAGCTAAAGAATACCCTAAGAAAAGAAGCAAGGAATAACTGGAGACGGTTTATAAATGAACATATTACTAACCTAAGTCTCCCCTATAATAAGGGCCTTTAGACCATAGCAAAATAGGTAAAGAAGAAGGCGGGACACCTAGTAGAAAATCTACACCTACTACCCCTATAAAGAGTAGGCGAACTATAGGCTATAAGCAATAATAATAAGAAGGCAAAGATCCTTATAGAAAGATTTTTTCCTTAACCAGCTCTAGTAGACCTTAGCGACATTATTAGTAAAACACTAGTGACTTGCCTAAGGGTTAACAGCGACATAATAACTAAAGAAATGGCCAGAACTATTAGCCGCCTCTTAAACAATATAGCATTAGGACTAGATAGGATCCTAAACAAAGCCCTAAAGACCTATGGACCACTTATAGCACCTTAGCTTATAGACGTAGCCAGAGTATGCTTTATAATAGGCTACTACCCACAACTTAGAAGATCCATAACGACGGTTATTTTATAAAAAGAAGGTAAAGCAGACTACTTAATCCTAGAAAGCTACCGCCCTATTGCCTTAGAAAACACCCTAAGCAAGATCTTAGAAAAGGTTATAGCGGACTATATAGTAGATACGGCAGAGAAACACGCCCTACTACTATAAAGCTAAATAGGGGCAAGAAAGAATCGCTTAACACTATTAGCACTTACACTACTTACTACTACTATTAAAACTGTATGGGCTATGCGAAAGGATTTTATAGTATTAATACTTAGCCTAGATATTAGCGGCGCCTACAACAATATACCCTATAAGCGTCTCCTATATATCCTTAGGGCAAAGGGCTTCCTAGAATGGATTATTTAATTTATTTAAGGATTTATAGGCCAGAAAGAAATATTACTAGTCTTTAGCAGATACCAGAGCCCCCCTATTATAGTTATAATAGGAATACTATAAGGATTACCTCTATCGCCTATACTCTTTCTCTTCTTTGTAAGCAACCTGCTTAATACCTTTAAGGAAGGGGCGACCTAGGGGATAGGCTTTGTTAATAACACAAACCTAATTATATATAGGCCAACAGCCGCAGAGAACTGTAGGACACTAGAAAAAGCCTACAACACCTATATAGAATAGGCAAGACAATATAGAGTCTAATTCTTACTAGAGAAATACTAGCTAATCCATTTTATAAGAAAATGTAACTAATCTACAGATCTTTAGTATATAATCCATATTTAAGGCTTTAGGGGTTAACCGGTTTAAGGCCTAAGGGTATTGGGAGTGTAGGTAGATAGCAAGCTCTAGTAGAGTGTATATACGGGCTAAGTATAGTATATCGCCATGTTTAGGATTGTTAATTCTATATAGGGTCTATACTTCCAGAGGTTACGCCTACTATATATAGCAGTTGTCCGGCTAACCATAATATATAGATCTAGCATTTGGGCCACTAGAGAAACCAAAAAAGGCCCTCTTAAATTACTCCTTAAACCACTCTAAAAGGTCTAAATAGCCTGCCTTAGGAGTATAACAGGTGGGTATAAGTAAACAGCCACAGCACTGCTTAAGAAGGAAGCTAATATTCCCCCCCTATAACTATATATCGAAGCCGATGTAATATAAAGGGTGTAAAAGGAATATAACTTTAATGTTATAAAGTATATTAAGACACGCCTAAATAAACTATAGAGGGACCCTAGGGTGCCCTATAGGAGAAGGAACCAACAACCCTAAAGTAGGGAAGATATATTAGGAAAACAGGTAGAGAAAGTAGAAGAAGAATAGTGCGGCGCTAGGGCCCAGGCCTATATAAAGAAGAAAGGGAGACGTGCAAAAGGCCAGTAAAGACAATAGTAAGGGAGAGAAAGGAGCCAAAGTAGAGCATAAAAGAGTACTGGAAAACCATCTACCGTAATATAATACTAGTTGGACTGACGCTAGAGAGATAAATAGGAGTTAAAGGTATAGAGGTAGACTTAGGTAAGGGGAACCTAAGCCGTAGTATAGATAATGCTATAGGGGGTAAATACCTAAGGGCTCTAAGAGGGCCTAACAAAGGTGGAAAATATAATGGCAACACTCTTAAGGACAGGAATAATAGGACTAAAAGATTGGCTTTACTGGGTAGGTGTCCTAGTAGGTAGCCTAAGATGTGAATATGGCTAGCTAAGACAGACACCAAAATACGTAATACTATTATGCCCCTTACGCACTAGCTAAGAAGCAATGCTCTTAGCAGCTAGCACAGAAAACTATAATACACTGCTCTTAATATAGAAAGGCCTTAAGGCGGCTACCCAGTGGCTTATTAGCTAAAATATGCTAGACCAGTTCTGGGTTGCAAAGGAAATAGTAATAGAAGGTAAAGGGGCAAGTAATAGGCGCCCCCTAATAACTCTATAGGAGTAGAGTACAGTGTGTAATACTAGCGCGTCCGTAGGTTTATTACGGCAGCAGTAGTTCCCAAGAAGGTCAAAAAGTAAGGTAGTAGAGCACCACTGGTAACTCACAGGTGACTCGCAAGCGAGCCCCAAAAGGCGGGGAGACGGATTACGGGGTTTTCTTAAATAGAGTTTTCTCCCTATATGTATATAAGGAGTAGTCCGCGTGGGCCTAACAGGGATCCGAATCGGACGTTAAGCAATGAATAATAATAATTAAGTACATAATATAGTTTTAGACACTTATAATATAGGTTAAGTGGAATAATAAGGCGCTTATAGCATAGTATAAATAGGGACTTAAGGCAAAAGTTTAGGATATAATTATCCTAATAGAAGATACGGAAAGTCTATAAGACTTAATAGATTAAGTAATAGAGATTAATAATAGGATCTATTAAAGGGAACAAGCCAAGAAAGGATAAGATAGAGTTCCATAGTTATATAAAGCGTAGAGTACACATTAATAAAGTTAAAGTTAAAAACTATAGAATGGGCTAGAGCTAATGGACTTAAGCGGCACCAAAGAATCTAGATAATAGAGTAAAAAACTATAGAAACCTAGAGGTTAGGGATTAAGTAATTATAGAACTAGGAAGTAGAGGCTAAATTAGAAATCTTATTAACAGAAAACGTTTAGGCGGACTCTATAACAAGAAGAATAGTTTAAAGAAAAAGCTTATATAAATTACGGAAAGAAAGGTTACTATGCTAGAGACTGCTAAGGTAGTTAAAGTAACTACATAGTTAAAGGAACTAAGTAAGGAGAACTAGGTCTAGTAATAAAGAGGTTATATAGAACATAGAAGTATACGGTTAGATACTTCGCGTTTTATTATAATAATATATACTAAATTCATAAAGACGTTAAGTATGGCGCAAGCTATTAGCCACAAGAGCTAGAGTTAAGAGGACTTAAAGAAACTAGAGAGTTAGATAAAGAACAAGATTAACTCTATAAGCTAGATTAAGATATCACAGCAATATACGGACAAGGATTAGCAATATTAATAATAGAGTCGGAGTACTCATTAATTAACAGCAATAAGAAAGAAAAAGAGGCTAACTAGGGGCACTTAAACCTTAATAACATAATAAAAGTAGAGACTGAGACCACCATAAAACGCGGTTTAGTAACGGGCATTATAACACTATTAGATATGGCATCTATTGCTTTATAAGACGGAAGGAGCAACATCTAAGGATAATTAAGCAAGCAGACGACTGCTAGTACTAGCTTACCACTTAATAAAGGCAAAAGGTTAAGTACTTAAGATTCTTAAGAAGAGATAAAAGGTAGTTAAGATTTTTAAAATAAGATAAGACTGATCTAAGAACCCATAATAGACAAAAACTAATAGGGCAGGGTAGCAGCTTAATTTAAAAGGTTTTATATAAGCATAGGACATAAGTTCCAGAATAATAAGTTTGGGGAATAAGTAAGAACATTAGTTCTAGATAAACACGGAGTTTAGCCTAAAGATTAAAAAGTCAATACCACAATTAAGAAGTAAGAGGACTTTAAGGATCTAGCTATAAGACGCAAAAAATAAGAAACTATAGATAAGTTTAGGTAAAGAATTATTATATAATAAGAGCAGAAGCTAGATAAGAGATTAGCTATACTAGGATATATAAAGGATAGAGTACCCATATAAAGAGTTACTAATAGGCCTAAGGCAGGGACGCCTAGAGCAAAGTGGCTAAATAAACTAGAATAAGAAGAGGATCTAGGAATTCTAACTAAATTTAAAGAAAGATATACTAAAGGATGTTATAATATAGCAATAACACGGTACTTTCTAATAGACAAACCATACACACTAAACCAGCTGTATAAAAAGTAGTATAGGCAACGATATAATAATAAATAGGAAGATTTCTACATATAGCTAAATAAAAAAGTTATTTAAGACTAACCTATTACTAAGAAACGCATAAATTATATTAAAGGAGTATTAATTATGATATTAAAGGACCTAGAAGAGGGATCTAGGGACTAGAGAAGCAAGAGATAAATTTTAGTACCCGCAAGTAAAAGACTAATAGTTAGATTGGCAAAATAGAGGTTTAAACTTATAGATAAAAATAAGCCAAGAGTTAACCTAAGTCATTTAGCGCATTATACACTATTATAAATAGCTTGTGTGGATGACACGTGCAATATATATAGGGCACTAAAAGACAAAAACCAGAAGTACCTAATAAGAATATACTAGGCACCAAAAGATCAAAAGTATAGAGACGCTAGGTATATGCATAGATAGCACCTAGTAGAAGTATAAAGTTAAGGGGACTTAATACTTTAATTAGGAAGATTCCTTACGGAAGAATACCTAGAGGGATAATAGTGGTAGAATTATCCAAAGAACACTTATCTATAGTATATAGAGGATAAAAAGCAAACTAAGTATTAGCTAAAAGAGGACCAAGTATAGGCAGAATCTAGCAGCCAATAGTTGGGAACAGGGGAGGCCTATAGGACCTAAGGGAGCTAGTGGTAAAGCCTTAGACCCTTAAAGGAAATACAGGTTAACACCTAAATTTATAAATTAATAGCAAGATCAGCAGTTTAAAGCGTTAGTAGATAGTAAAGCAATAAGAAACCACATATTACTAGCAGCAGTAAAAAAAAAAAGGGTTACTATATAAATAGAAGAAACACCTATATCCACTTATAACAATTTTAGGAGATTAAATAGCCTATAGAGAAGGTATTATTAATCTTAAAATAGGACCTGTTTAGTTAACTATTAAAGGAAGATAAGTTAAAATGTCTTTTAATATCCTACCGTTGGGAAAGAATAAGGCGATACTAGGAATACCTTAGTTATAGAAATATAATTTAAGAATTAATTGGGTTATAGGTTAGGTTAATATTAAAAATACTTAATAACGTAAAGTGTAATAACAAACCAAGTTGGTATGGTACTAAGTTAGAGCGATATATAAAGAGACTAAGCAAGGCTTAAGTTACGTACCAAAGAGATACCACAAGTATGGTAAAAAGTTATAGTTACCAGAAAGTAAGAAACTGTTAAAGTATATAGTATAGGACTATAAAATAGAATTAAAGCTAGGAACTAGTCCAAAGTTCTTTTTAATCTATAAGCTTACTAAAACTAAATTAGTAGCGCTTAAAGAGTTTATCTAAGAAAACCTATAAAAGGGGTATATTAGACCGTTATAGTCGTTAGTAGGGTATCTAGTACTGTTTATACTAAAGAAGAACGGAAAACTTAGACTGTATATTAACTATAGATAGTTAAACAGCATTATAAGAAAAGATAGGTATCCTTTACCCTTAATTAGCGAAATTTAAAACAGAGTAGGTAACGCATAAATCTTTACAAAGATAGATCTAAGATAGGCATACTATTAAATTAGGATTAAGGAAGGCGATAAATAAAAGGCAGCCTTTAGGTTAAAGAAAGGACTATATAAACCATTAGTAATATAGTTTGGGCTTATAAATATACTAGTAACATTTCAGAAAAGAATTAACAGCGTATTAAGAGAATACCTTAATAAGTTTATTATAGCATACCTTAACAATATCATTGTATACTTAATAAGTGAGGAAGAATATAGAGAATATATTAAGTGGGTCTTAAAGAGACTATAAAAAGAAAAGATGCCAGTAGCAATTAAGAAATGCGAGTTCTTTACTAGAAAGACCAATTTTGTTAGATTTATTATTAAACTAGGGGAAAATTAGTATAGACCTAAAGAAGGTAGAAGCTATAGTTAGTTAGCAAGAACTAGAGAATGTTACGCAGTTAAGATCATTCCTAGGGTTTTGTAACTACTATAGGAGGTTTATATCACAATAGTTAAAAAGTATTAAACCATTTACAAGACTTATAAAGAAGGAAGAACTATAGACATAGGGAGATAAATAAAGAAAGCTTTTTAAGGAACTTAAGGAGTTATTTACCTAGGATCCAGTTCTTAAGATTTACTAACCAAAGTTAGACACGGTTGTGGAAACAGATGCATTAGACTTTATACTAGAAGTATACTTGCTATAAAAGTACTAGAACGCATAGCATCTAGTAGCGTATTATAGTTAAAGGATAACACCACTAGAGTTAAATTACAATATCTATAACAAGGAGTTGTTGGGTATAGTTATAGTACTTAAGGAATAGAGAGCATTCTTATAAGGCACAGAGAAACCGTTTATAGTTAAAATGGACTATAAGAACCTAATAGGGTTCCTAATAATAAAGGAACTAAACTAAAGATAGGTTAGGTAGGCAGAGATACTTATAAAGTATTACTTTAAAATTTAGTATACTAAGGGCACTAAAAACGCAAGAGTAGACGTACTTAGTAGGAAGGCAGAGTTACAAAACAAAGAAAAGCTGTTAGGAGCAATGTTGCGCAAGGACAAAGATGGATTAATTAGGTATAATTATCCTAAAATTACAGCAACTAGAGAAGAAAGTTAGACCTATAAGTCGCCAAAGAGCGAGTGGGTATAAAGGATTTAAGAAGTATAAAGTAAAGATCTAAAAGCAGAGCAGTATAAGAACTAAGAAGCTATATATATACTAAAAGCAATAGCAGAAGAGTTTATAAGAGACTTTTATAAAGGAATAATATAAGGATATAACGGAGCTACAGGCTTAGTATTAAGACTTTAAAAAGAGTATATCGTTTAAGGAATCTAGGGACTAGTAAGGCAAGTTATAAAGGAGTGTCTAAATTGCTAAAGGAACAAACTAATAAGGCACAAGCTATATAAAGGGCTACAACCTATTAAAACACTAGAGAGACTATAGGAGGTCATATTATAGGACTTTATTATTAAGTTACTAAAGTTAAAAAACCCTATTACTAAATAAGATCACAACGCGATTTTAGTAATAGTAGACAAGTTAACTAAGTAGAGTTACTTTATACTATACATAGAAGAAATCTTAGTAGAGGATATAGCTAGAATCTATATTAAAGAAGTATTTATAAGACATAGAGCACTAACAAAGATTATATTAGACAGAGATTTAAGATTTATAGTAGTATTCTAAGAAGTATTCTTAGCAGAATAAGGGGTTTAAGCGGCAATATTAACTACGTATTACCCACAGATAGATAGACAAATAGAAAGACTAAACTAGACACTAGAACAGTATCTAAGGCATTATATTAATTATATATAAAATAATTAGGTATTGTTATTACCAGTTATATAATTTATGTATAACGCTATACTATAGGAAGGGATAGGTATATTACCTTTTAAGGCAAATTATGGATACAAGCCAAGAATATTATTATTACTATAATAAGCAAAGAAAATAAGTAGCATAGTAAAAGAAAGAATAGAGACACTAATAAATCTCTATAATTACCTTAAAAGTATAGCTAAACTGGTATAAAAAAGAATAAAAAGGTACTATAATACTAGGAGATCTAAGGGACTAGATTTTAAGGAGGGGGATAAAGTATAGCTACTACACAAAAATTTCAAGAGTTAACAACTAAGTAAGAAGTTAGACCACGTTAAACTAGGACCATTTACGGTTAAGGTAAAAGTCTTAGAAGTTATATATAGACTTAACTTACTGGAGAAAATAAAGGTCTACCCTATATAGTATATTGCAATACTAGAACCGGCACACGGAAATATTAAACCACTAGTCTATAAGGCAGACATATATAGAGGACAAGAAGAAGACAAATAGCAAGTTTTAAGGATCGTCAGTTATAAGAACATTAATAGTAAAACTTAGTATAAAGTTAAGTAGATAGGCTATAAAGAAACTACTTAGAAGCCACTAGACAACTTAAAGAACGCTATAAAAAAGGTATAGGAGTATTAAAAAAAAAGGTTAGGCAGTATTAATAAAAAGAAACCACCAAAAAATTACCTAAGGGGGACTTAAGAGGAGTACCTACTAATATATTTAGAGTTATTCCCTATTTAGGAGGGAGGTCCGTTCTCTTATTACCAAGTTCCTAAAGACCTTATTCCACAAGTTTCCACTTCTTAAAACGCACCTTCTTATGCACCTTTTTAAGACGTTAAAGATAAGCGAAGGTAGTTTACTAAGCCTTAAGAGTATGAGCGGCCTCTTTAGTAGAGCAACGAACCTCTACTAAGGCACGAGACACGTCGTCCTTAAGACGGTTAGCTTTAGATTAAATATAAAACCTTAAAACAAATTACTTAAGAAATACAAAGGTTATTAAAAGTAATAGAACGCGCATATTTAGCGTTAGAGAATAAGCAAACGTCACAAAATAACTAAACGTTTACTTTAGTGCACTCTAAATAGGAAGAGGGTTACTAAAATAAAGGGTTTGCTAACGTAATATAAACTAACCCCTCTTTCGCATAACAAGAATATAGTGATGGCATTATCTTACCTAATAAAATAATACGCGCCGTAGTATAAAGGCGACGTTTAACCCAAGAAGGAGGAACTTTGGGAAGAGAAGCTTTAGGTATAATAAGTAATAATATTAACCAAATTAATTAGACGGATATTACACCTTTAGTAAATAACTTGGAGATATTAGGAATCTTTAAGGACGAAGATAAAGAGGAGGGAGATAGTATTATAGACGCTTTAAGTACAATGTTATAACTACTAGGAGAGGAGTTGGAAGAAGCTAGTTAGTTAATAAGGGCATAGTCTAAAATAGAACCGGTAGAACTATATAACAAGGAATAGTAACCGAGGTTATATAACATTAAACGTAGTAAATATAAGGAACGTAGTAAACGCAACGTTTAATACGTTTATCACGTACTTTATATATAAGGAGGATTTCTTAGGAGTACGGATATATATTTAAAGGACTATAGTCCCTACCTAAATAGTTTTTCTCTTTGTAGTAAATCTTAGAATACAATTAGAGTTAATCTGTTAGGCAACCACTCCACCAGTTATATTATACTGTTTATATTGTTAACTTCCTGTTTACCTACATACCTAGCCTAATAATAAGTCCACCGTAGTATTTCCTACAAGGCTTTATTATACTGGACCTATTAAACCACTAACGCCTACTACTCTAAGCAACACTACTAGTCCTAATATCAACCTCTCTATACTAATATTCCCGTAGAAGCTACTAAATAGAGAGTATAAGCTACTTTAGAAGCTATGGCGTTGCTATAAATGCTGTTAAGAAGGCTACTATAGCTATAGCCTAAACTACCTATCTGAATAAGGGTTTGTAATATAGTAGACACAGTTACTTGTAATTAATTAGGTTAACTACGTAAGCTAAGCAAGCTTAGGAGATCTACTAAATTCCACCTATAGAAGTAGAAGAAAGAAAAAGGAAAACGATTAAAACTAAAACCCTCCCTATTGTGATTCCAACACTACCTAATAGCTAGGTTTAATAGCTGCCGTCTAACACCTAACCCTATACCTTAAATACTAAATACAGCGCTATATGCCACTACTATATAAGACAAAGACATAGTAACTGTCGGGAATGAGGCAAGTTGCCGTCACGTGAGGCATATTGCCGTCACGTGTTGACGTGGCCCTAGCGTGGTGAGGAACCTTAAGTTCCTCACCCCTTTCCTCATTCCTATCAAGAATCAAAATTAACCAATATCATACTATCTACGAACCGTAGCTACGTGATATCACCTTATGTTACTAACACTGATTAGTGGTTAACTTCACTATTATACCACAGAACAGCTAGGTATTCTACTAAGAAAAGACAAGCCACTGTACCAGTGCTACTCGTGCTAAAGGAAGCTGTCTTTTGAGGTCAGAACTGGTCCTAAACCTTAAATAGAACTCTTCTACAAATCTAAGGATTTAAAGGCTAGAACTGGTCCTAAGCCTTTCCCAGATTATAGATTCTTGCATCCATTACGTAGAATAACACGCTTTATAAGTCTTTGTGATTTAAGGCCAGAACTAGTCCTAAGCCCTATAATCGCAGATTCTCGTCTAAACGCGTACCAAACAATAATTAATAATCCCTATACTAATAACACCTCCTCTCCTATAACCCTATAACACTTCCCTTCCTCCAAAAATATAGCTAATAACTGGAGAGACTCCTTACCACTAGGGGTAGCTATGTATATAAAACTCATCGATAAAGATTAGGACAATTTTCCCGTTTTTAATATAACAACCTGTATAGTAAAACAAGTTAATGGCTTCCTCCTATACCATATTCTCTTCTACTGAAGTAGACACTACGTCGATGTATAACTATGGGAATATTTTAGGGAGGATTTTATAGGATGGACTGCCGATACTTAGGTACTTAGAAATGTTAATATTATCTAAAATTTTTAAGACTTCCTCTATAGAAATGGGGTATATGTTACTAAGAACAGTAACCCAATTACTAGTAACATTTAGGCCGTTATTATTGGAACAGAGGAGCCAGTATAGACGGAAGCTGAGATCACACGTTAACCATAAAAATCTAAAACCAACCAATATTCTTTAGAAGGCAACTTTAATTCGTATCTAAACCCCTAGAACGCTACTCTCCCACCTAGAGGTACTCTTCCACCTAGAGGTACTTTTCCACCTAGAGGTACTCTTCCTCCACCTCCTCTACCGCCTTCACTTTAGCCAACCAGTAAGCCTCCATCACGAGAAGTCATGAATTTGATGAAGGTATATTCGGACAAAGAAAAGAAGTTTGGAGGAAAACTGTACGATATACTTGGAACAAAACTATAGGTCTTTTACGACTGTTGCAATAAGGTTGGAATTTAAGGCCACTAGTATTACCATACTTTCTCTATTATGTTAAAGGGACGGGCAGCGACATTTTATTACAACTATATTGTGGGTAAAAACTATAGCTTTAACATAATGCTTTAGCTTACTAGAGCTTACTTTAAGACCGATAAGAATTGCCAACTTTATATATCTAAATGGCGGGAGACTATATTCCAGAGAGTTATTGCTTTTAACCCAACAAAGACTTATTTAGAGTGCCTTTAATTACTCTTTAATAAACTCTAGAAAATCCAACGTGGCCTTATTAAAACTTACTAAAATAAGAACAGCCTAAGGGACTAGGTTATTTTAGCCTACTATAGCGTTCCTAAGTGCAATCTGGCGCTATACAAACCTGCAGATATGTTTAAAGGAGCATATACCAAGCTACGCTCCGCCATAGGTACTATAATGCGAACACAAGAATCTTAATAGTTCTATACCAAAAACCTTACCTAACTAAGTATTCCTAACTAATATAATTATAACTGGACTAACCGAATATATAGTGGCCGTGGTAGGGAATACGGCAAAGGGTATAATTAACGTTAACTATAAGGCAATTATGGAGGTCCTCGTAGAGGTTTATTTCAAAGTGATTACCAGAAGAAGTGCTATGTTTATAAGAAGCCAAATTGCTGGTTAATTAGACACTCCCTTAATAAGCAAAAGAAGGTATATAATAAGTTTTATTAGAGTGTAAGAAATGTTAGAAATTATAAGGTCACTATAGCCTACTTCTAAAGCTTCCTGGTTTAATATAAAGGCGTAAAAGATCTTAAGGGTGAGGTTAATAAGACTAAACAGCTCCTTATAGATATAGAAATTGAGGACTACTCTCCTAACTAATACTTCACTAAGTATAGTGAGGTAGATAGTATATAAACTGTTACTATTCTTAATAACTAATCTACGCTCTATTCTATCACGAAGTTAGATATCTTTAATAAGCTAAAGGAAAGCTCCGCGTTCTCTTTTAATAATAGATACTCAGCAAACGTCTTCTATGGTATTATGCTAGATACTAGAGCCGCAGGAGTATCTATAGCAGGAGAACCTTAAGTTCGAGCCCTTTAGCAGCTTAATAGCTCTGTTTAGATTAACTAATTAACGGCAGGCCAATATATAATACGCTTTAGCAAGGGTACCGCAATATCTCTTAGCACAATTAGGGTCTAAACCCCCTTAGGATACATTACTTTCCATATTGTTTCCGCGAACACTCCGTTTCTATTCTGTATTAGGGATATAGATAAATTAGGCATTAAGCTTAACAACCTTAAGAATATACTCGTGCAGGGAGATAATTAGGTGCCTATTATACGTAAGTAGGGTCACCCTTAGCTGCTCCTTTAATAACTAGAAAGGAGTGTTGCTTAGAGCCATTTAACTAAGTTAGAGTTATATTAACTACACTGTTATTTTAGCCACCTATCCATTTACCGATTGCTTAGGGTTCTTTAGTAGGTAGGTTATAAAGTTAAGGTTAAGGCAATTAAGCATCTTATAAAGTACTACTATTACTGCTAAATAAACTAGAAGTCCCCTGGCCGATTTAAGTTTACCCTTAAAGATAACTACAACTTTAACTTCTGTATTATTGTTAATATTATATATCTTAGCAGCAAGCCAGTACTTTAAGTTGTTAACTTCTTAACCTCCTTTTAAGCCGCACGTTTCTTAAAGGATATATTAGCTAGGAACGCATAGGATACTCTTTAATTATACTAGATTAATATCTACCTAGGACCCCCTAATTAAATCGTCTATAATATAGAAAAGAACTTCTTATCTATAGAGTTTTAATAATAGATAAAGGTAATAGCAATTAAGGTCAAGAAAGTCCCTATTAAGGCACATAATAGTATTAGAAAAGTAGAGTGATATCACACAATATTATGCCGCGTATATAAGATTATCTCTTTAGAACTAGAGGATGCTAGTAAAGAACTTACCTTATAAATAGCTGTTAAAGCTGTTAACGATTCTGCTGGCCTAAATGGACTTATACCTATATTGCTAGTCTTTGGCGCCTACCCTTAAATAACTAACAATTCTCCACTATCTCCCTCCGTTGTGTAATAAGCTAAGGCTATTCGCAAGGCAATAAAGGAGGTACGACGTCTCTACGCCATACGCTAAGTTAACAACGCACTAGGAATAAGAAATGGCCTAAATACCTTAACTATACTTAATCTGCCACTCCAGTCTAAGGTACGTATATGGCGTAAAAAGGGAGGATAGTTAGGCCCATATTAACTTATTACAATTAATGGCCAGACTTGCACTATTTAGATGCCTTATAGACCCACTTAATTCCGTTTAACTATTATTAAGCCTTACTACAAAGATAACAGTTCTAAGCCTTTGTAGGATACCATAGAAAATACCCTAAAGAAGAGCCACGATTAATGTGCTTTAGAAGGCAACCATAATTCTAATATAATTATAGTAGATATGCCGCAACTATGACACAGTAGAGGTTGCCCAAAGGGATTATAAAATTGCCAACATCTTGTTAATTTTAAAGAGCAATTTATTACCGCTATTAAGAATAGAGTTAAGCTATTAATAGCCTTTATAACAGCTAAGGAGAAGGCTGACTTTAAACTCGCAAAATAGCTCTAAAAGGAAGGTTGTATTATAACTCCAGGAGCTTCTTTCCAAGCATCTAATAAGCAGGAGATTAATAGTCTTATTATAAGAGGAGTCTTTAAATTTAAGAAATATGACCCTACTAAGTTTAATAAAGTTCGCATCTTTAAATTAAAAATGGTTAATAAAATTAAGGGCAAAGCTACTAACGCCCTATTTAAGAAATTAAGGCTTATCATCCAAGGTTACAATAATAATAGTAAGGAGGTAATTCTTATATAATCTCCTATAATTTAATAAGCTAGTTAGTAAGTTATTATTACACTAGCTCCCTCCTTAATAAAGAATAGAATAGTGGTTTATTTATAAGATATTA
>Ga0307507_10006364_pt1 | contig 18200 bp, 24 predicted proteins | sample 7_EM_MG_FD_207223 | JGI IMG/M metagenome (GOLD analysis project Ga0307507, IMG submission 207223) | Populus trichocarpa ectomycorrhiza microbial communities from riparian zone in the Pacific Northwest, United States - 7_EM | ecosystem: Host-associated > Plants > Roots > Unclassified | place... | reverse complement strand
AAAAAAAAAGGCAGGAGATTGGGGTTCTTCACGCAACCATCTAAGTTCTTTCATGCTATTTACTTTCAATACATAAATCTTTATCTATCACACTTTCGGGAATCAAGACACGACTGTCTTCTAGGAGCCTAGCGATCGACGTTGCTAGATCGGAGTCAACGGACTTAGCAATCGCAACAGCAATTGGGCCAAGAGAAGTGATCGTTAGAAGACTATCGGTTACTTGCTGCAAGTATCACCCGGAGAGGAGAGGATTGTAACAGGGACCCTAACCTGGAGCCCGAGATCTTTCTGTGAAAATGAATAGATAATCGGAAATGGTTTTTTACGAGGGCTGACGTCACATTTTTTAATTGGTATAAGGAGTCAGGTTCATTTGCAGGCAGTGAAGCAGGTGAGATTAAGAAATAAAGATCAGAAGATAGTAGTTGACTAGAAGGAGAGTCTTGGCTCAAAAAGGGGTTTTTAGAAGCACATGTAATTTCATGAATATTGGTCGCTTGCTCAGCGTGTGGAAATGATGTTCCCAGAGTAGAAGATTGTGAAAAAGTTGGGGGAATTGTTGGTGCAGGAGAGGCAAGGCTTGAATATTCTGAATATAGTGATAAGATGGGTATGGGAATATAGGAGAATTTGTCTGAAGATGTTACAGAGAAATTAACTGAGATTGCCATTATTTTCAATTTAAGGATCCAATACAGAAGTACTGTAACCACCTCCTGGGTGGTGGTGGGAATCAATAGGGTAAAAATAGTATCTCTATACCAATGTATAGTATCTAATGAGATTAACTAATGGAGACTTAGACTAAGTTGTTGGAACAAACGTCTCACTATTTCGCAACTACCAAATAGTTGCTAATAGCTAGGTATGTTTGGTCTGGATTCTTCAAGTAAACTGAAGAAGTAACTGTGCAACAAGTGTATTGAAAGCTGTGTTTGTCGAAGTCTGCTCGCTCTAAGTCCAGAGAATAGTATATCTTATATACACTTGTCAAGCTAACCGCAGCCTTGTAAACAATAAACCTAATGACTCCTAAATTGGATTATTAAAATGTTACATAAAACATTTCAAGTGTCAAACGATATCTTGATACAAAACATAAAACATACTGAGTAGGAAATGATACTCCGAAATCAAGAATAAAATATCATGCGTATCAAAGTCAATCTTAAAACATACTGCATATCAAACAATACTCTGAAATCAAACATAAAACATCATCAGTATCAAAGTAAATCATAAAACATCCTGGGTATCAAACGATACTCTGAAACCAAACTATTAACCAGTAATAGTTACAAGTACGATCTGTTCTGGTATAATTAGCAGGCCTAACATGAGTGGTGCTCTAAATAGATTGGGTAAAAGAAGTTCTCATAATATGCTGGCCTTGGCTCTCAGGAGACAATCCTGATCCATGTCACTGTGAGGACAATTATGGAGTGCATGTTTCACATATGAGGGAGTTTGAGATCATAGAGGTGGCATTTTAAGTTAAGATAATAGCTCCGAAATAAGTAGAAGAAAAGCCTGCGGAATGAAAGATTTAAATAAATATATTAGGTAAAGTATGAGAAAAGGATAAGTTATCTGGGATTTGGAAATTGACGGAGATGAGCCACTTTCTATCTTGAAGCCAATTTTATATTTAATATGGAGAAGATCGATTTCTTTAATACTTTAAGATATTAAAGTTTCACTAACCCTGAGCTAGCAAGAGAGTCTATATCATAGTCAGAACAAATAACTCAATATAGATCAAGTATCTGATTCTCGCTTCAAATTTCAGTATAAATGGAATTCATTCTGGAGCAATCATGTCTAAATTATATGTTGTCTGTGATGATGAACGTGGTGGTTGGCATGAAGAAAATGTAGGCCATGCTGGAGAATGAATCATGTCCAAGCAGTGGTAATGTTAGAATCCTCTCTTCCTCCGTGTGATACTTGCAGCTGGTAACCGATAGTTTGCTAAGTATGAGTTGTCTTTCCCCACCAGCTGTTGCGATAGGTAAGGACTATGACTTCTATCTAGCAACGTCAATCGGTAGGCTGATATAAGACAGTCAGGTCTTGCTTTCCGGAAGTGTGATAGGTGAAGGACCTTTGTATTGAAAGTATAGTGTATGAAAGAACCTAGATGATTGCTTGGAGAACCCAAATCCCATGCGTTGTTTCCTTTTCTTTTTTCCCTATTGTAAATTTTGTTTCTAGCTGAGGCCGAAGGCCGAAGCAATAAATACAAAAATAGCATGTAACCGCGATAGTTATGGCCGCAACAAACTTCCATCCAGTCCAACCCATTGTCAAGGCGGTGGAAACCGTGGGAGAAAAAACCCGGGGTCTAAAACCCACACCAAGCGCCCTGGCGCTGAAGACTACAACAAAATATACATGAAACTAGCAACCAAAAGAAAGCATCTACCGAAAACCCAAGAAAAAACCCAACAGTGAGAAAAACCAAAATATCTAAATGCGTAGAAGAAGCACCAGAGAAAGCCGATCCGCCGCGAAGGCCTTCAACGATCCCCATCTGCAAACATCGTTGAAAACAACCATACTCGAGAGTAATAGTACTGGGGGCATATGGAGCAAATCGCGGGGCTGATAGTAAAACATGTGGCGGGTTAGGCGGAGGGAGTCCACGAGTCCTAGGAGGAGGTGAGGTGAATGGTGGCCAGACACCAGAGTGACCGAGCCGGGTGGGGGGTGTTGGCTGTAACCGAGCCACGGGACGAAGACCAAGTAAGGGGAGGGAGAGGTGTGCCCAGTCAGGTAGAAGTACGAGGGAGGGAGGACCGAAACGCGATCACGACTTTTCGACAATGCCGACCGTACCGTACAGTGATCCAAGGAGATAGTCCAATACCAGGGAGCAGAGCCACCGGGGGCACTACTTGGACGATAACCCAAGACTGTGACCGACCCATTGACGAAGGAAAGGGGGTGCCGACTATGCAAATGCTAAGCAAGCCAGCGAAGCAAGTAGGGAGAAAGGAGGGAGTAGAGCCAAACGAATCCTAGAAACAAGGACACCAGGGCCCAAGGACATGATAAGGGAAGTAATGCTGAAGGGAGGGGTGCAGCTCACTGAGAGTGCAGGGATGGATGTTGACGATGAATTCTCATCGTGTTGAGATTTCAATCGCCGGATGTGTAGAGGAGATGGTTCGTGACCCAAATCCCATACACTGAGGGTGCTCTTCTCTAGGGGTTCTTCCCTCAACCCTAATCCTGCGTGACTCATACCCTTGTGTCACGTGAGTTATGACTCAGAGTGAGTCATAGTGTGAAATCCAGCATCTGACTGGTACGAGTCAGCTGTGCTCTATCTTGTGACCAATCAAAACACATAAAACAAGTCCTGTGTCGCAAAAGGGGTTACATGCGCAAAACCTTGACTCATAATTATGAGTCATGTGGGAAATACATAAACCACAGGACCAAAATTGTGAGTCATGTCACTAAACAACCAATAACGATAAACTAATAATACACTATTTCGTTGTTATATGAAAACTTATGAGTTAACTAATCTCATAGCGTGAAAGATACCAAACTGATGACTAATAACCATTAGTCATGCGGAAATCTGCCTTGCTTAGTCACCATTTGTGACAGGTCAAGTTAAAGTGTAGGAGTCTGATCTTAAACAATGAACGCAAGTCTCCTATTCCATAGTTTGTAGCAATGAAAGAAATAGATAGCACAATGGAGTTGGATATACGGAACAGATAATAATTATATTGGTCTTCATAATTGTCCGCCTTAATAAACTGCTGGGGACAGATCTACTCTTACATCATTACATTCAATAACCCGCTTTAAGATCCCACCTAGGCGGGAATTCATGTTTTCTAACATTTAGGAACCTTGTGTAGCACCCTAACTAGTAGTCTCTTTTTTTGGTGAAAGAAGTGAAATTATTACATTCACCTTTGGTACATGGTTTTATGAAGGAAATTTTATTTCGTCGGTAGACGAGCATCTAGAGTGGCTAATCTTAGGATTGCTTAGGTGGTATACTAAAGTACAGGGACAAATCTTGTAACCTGCTCCTGAGTATCGCGAGATTCCCAGAGGGAGATCAGGCGATACTGTGAGGCCATGGAGGAGATGCGTGGATGAAGGTCTCTACAAGAGATATAACAAAGGGTAGGGACTAGTATAGTGACCATTTAACTTAGTATATTAAAGTGAGGGTGCTGGTAAGCCTTCCGAGTTCGAATCCTTAAGGAATTTAAAGGTCTTTAAATACCAATAAATGATATACAATATCCTGTCGAAAGGAGAATGGTAAGCTACGCTAAGGTACCAGCGAAAACAACCAAGTTGTAAAACAAAAGTGTAGATGCGACAGGATATAACTAACAAAACAAATAATGGCATCAAACAAGTAAAGGATCGCTACTAATGTAGTAAACCAGTAATACATAGTAGGAAAGATACAGTTTCCCTATAGGGTACAAGAGACGAAAGGTAGTAATAAGCGAACTAAGAAAAGTACTACCCAATAGGAAACTCAAACAATAGGAAAGATACAAGGTAAGGAATGATTTGTTACTGGGGAAATCCTAATAGGCAATATGCAAGGTCAGATCAATGAGTAGTAGCGACAGTAGTAGATTCCGTGACAAGGCGTTTTCTTCTGGCACGGCCACGGCAACCCCACTCCGACCATACATTTATTATCTATACATCATTAACTGCTTAGAATGAACTGAGACTCTATGTACATATATAGTAGATATAAGATCACTTCAATCTAAAATTTTAGAGAAAAGAAATCAATACTTAGTATACCATCCCTTTGCATCTAGAACAGCAGCCACTCTCCTAGGCATAGACTCCCACCGGCTTTCCAAAAAATCCCCTTCAATATCCTGAGTCCAAACCACATCAAGAGCTTCTGGTAGACATCTTCTAATAGTGTCTGGCCCCCCGTTAGCCTTGTGAATGTTGGGTAAGCGCTGGTATAGCTTTTCCTTCAACCTCTTCCAACAGTGCTCAATAGGATTGGGGTCTGGGGAATTGGGTGGCCATTCCATAACTTGTGTGTTGTTTCCTGCCAACCAAGCTATAGTATCTCTTGCACGATGTATCTTTGCACCATCCTGCTGAAAGATAGGATCCCCAACTGTGTCCTCCACCTCCTGCCAGACGTCAACTAAGCCATCCTCCCAAACACCAATATATACAAATCTATTCACATCAGCAAAAATATTACCTTGCGTCCTGGTGCGTCCTGTTCGCCCGGTGCCCCGGACGCTCCCGGCGCTTATAACGTAAACTCCAGTTCCTGATACGAACGCACAGGCTCTCCTTGTCTTGACACGACTCCTTTGTGTCCGGAGGCACAGGATGCGGCCTGGCGCAGTTCTCCCTAGCAACCCTGCCCTCAGCGCATGACCTTTTCCTCCCCTAGCCCTAATGCCCCAGTCTGCAGGCTTCTCTTCGCAGGCGCCTTGTGGCCAAGACTTCTCTACTCCCAACCCTCTTGCACACACCCCTGTCCACCACCCTTCTTCCCATGATACCCCGTTCGCCCCTGATTTCATCCGCCTGATGTGCGAGAATACGCAATGGGTTCGGGGGGAGTGGCGGGACGCACAGAGCTTGTGGGAAGGTTCGCACGAAAGAACTCTAGGAGAGAGACTGTGAACGTTCTCCCCGCTTCTGGTGTTTCGTCCGAACCCCCCCACAAGCTTTGTTCTTCTCCCCGCACCCCCCGAACCCCTTCCCTATTCTCCCGGATCCGGTGGACGTTCTCCCCTCTGCACCTTTCGCTCTCCTCACTCCCTAATCCATCTCGTCCGCTGGATGCCCTACCGTCCGCTCCAGCCTCTCACTGTCCACCCGACACATTCCTCTGCCTTCTGAACCTACAATTGCCGGCTCCCCAGCTTATCTGCATCCGCCCGACACCCTCCCATGCCCTTCATGCCTACAATTGCCCGCCTGACACCCTCCTACTGGCCTACACACTTTAACATTTTGTCACTTCCAGACTCTATTGGCATATATCATTTATTTCCCTTATTACACTCTTATAATATCCATATATGATCATAGAATACTAATAGGTGCATTCCCCTCCTCTAGGTCAGTTTCTTCAACCTGTGATGGCACGTCCGCTGGTTCTCGCAACAGAGCTACATCATCTAATACTCCCATATTCGCCCCTTGATCCCATTGCAGTCTGCGCCAACCATGTCCACTGTCTGTGTCTCCGAGGCCGCCAGCGGCTTCTGATCCATCCATCTCTGGATCCATTCCAAACTCCCGCCTCAATACGTCCTCATCATTGGAATATCCCTCCGTTCTCTCAACCCAGTTTCCCCGCTCCTTGTCGATTCCAGCCTTTAATGTTGTCCTGATCGGCTCGATTACATCAGCACAATGTAGAAACCAGTCCTGGTCCACCGAGGGGGGTTATGGTCCCCCTGGTCCTCTTGGTTCACCCTGATCCACCCTGGTCTACATTTTCGGTAAAATTTCAAAAAGTGTGGAACAGAAGGGATCGGAGTGGACCAGGTGGACCACGGGAACCACAACCCCGCTTGATGGACCTGGAGGGTTCAGGACCACCTTGGACCATGCTCCGACATTTTCCTGATGTATTCGTCCGCGCCAGACCTCTCCCGTACTGTCCCATGTCTGTATTTGGCGTTCTAGCAGGCCTATCATCTCGTTAGGCGGCTTATCACCCCTTTAAGTACTTGTGGTTTTCATGAGTATCTGGATGCCTAGGCGCCTGGGCACTAAGGCATCTGCACACTTCTGAAAACGGCAAGTCAGCGTTATTGGTCTTACCTGTGGAACTGGCACGTGTGAAAGCTACATCATCGATAAAGTTTCCAGTCTGACAGCATCGCAGTGAATGGTACAATATGGCTGCTGTCAGATACATAAAGGGACCATCAATGTTGTCTAGAAACCTCTGATCCATCATGCCTTTCCTTTTAAGACTAGAGTAATATTGTGCGTATATTGCGTCCGGGATCTGTGGCGCTATGAATCCTAAGAGACATTGACTGTCCGCTGCATTAGATGGATTTAGTCTTACTACGGTTCGAAATAAGCAGGGGAAATGTTGCACAGCTACCCCATAGTTCCTTGGGGGGCAAGTGAACCTATCCTCCTCCAGCAGGCATTCCGCCCTGCCTCAGCAGACCGCAGGATCATCAATATCAAGCTTATAGAGTTCTGTTATAGCCTTCTCCACCGTATGCAGATACTGAGATCTGCAGGAACTGTGCTTTGACTGGATTTTCAAACCAGTAGTCGCCAGCCCCTCTATTTAGTTTGGGGATAAGATGTAGGTTATTGATTAAGGGTAACTTGCGTGGTCATTTGAGTGTGGGGTAGCATCGGCAGAGTTGGGAATGCACAATTCCCTCCGGGCATCGTTCCAGCACCTGCGGACTTCTTTGGTCCAGGTAATTGGGTTCGGAAACGGATTTACAAAGATCCTCCAGTCCCAGATCAGGGAACAGGCTTTGGCCAGGATGCTACGCTCAAGCCCTATGGCCATTTTCCGTCTGCTGCTGGGCCGCTCTCCACCTCCACTCTCCAATTCCGGTGGGGTTGGCTCTGAGTGGCTTGGAGTTAGGGCAGGTGTTGCAAGCGAATCGAAGACTACAGGCGAATGGGAGTGCACCACAGATGGAAAACGATTTTGGCTAATATGTACTGGGGCAGGTGTTCTCTGTCTCGGTTAACCAATCCTACTAGAACTCTGGGTATTCCCAGGGGTAATTCTCAGTATAGGAGCTTGCGAGTTATGGACCTCATGCCCTATCGGCCTTTTTGCCCCTCCCCCCGAATCGGGAATGGATCTTCATCATCCCCATGCTGTTATAACTCGTTCTCCTCCTAGCTGTTCTGGCTCTCCTGGCTCGCCTGGCTCTCCGGGATCTCCTGCCTCTGGCCCTCGTATTGTCCATTATCAGAGTCTATACGGTAATCCGCTGGCGCCAGGCCCTGCGCCCAGTTGTCCGGAACAGGCTCCCGGTTGTCCGGAACAGGCTCTGGTATCTCAAGTCGGGATGAAGCTGGCCCCAGCACGGCATTCCCCCTCCTACTTACAGTTGACCCACCAGTAACTGAGTCAAGAGTGGGTGGTATTCTAGTTAGCCTGTCCCTGGATTGGGATATCTGGGTACGCTCGCGGCAGACCTCACTTCGTCTTTGCCTCTCCTGCCTCAACGCACGCGTTCTGTCCACGGTCAGCCACAGCTGTTGTTGTGACCTAGAGTGCAGGCGAATTGTGATAGAATAGGAATGTAGTGAATAGAATTGCTAGATGGATGGTGTTAGGAAATGTGTATTGGTAGGTAGCCAAGGGGGCAACATGGGTTTGAATCCACGAGATAGGAATAGTCCGGGTGGCATTAAGTGCTCAGGAAGTTCACGGCTTGTCACTCGCTTTCATACTCGACGGCATTGGCACACACTCGCGCTGCCGAATTGCAGCTAGACACCTGATCTAGGAATTGCACCCAGGTGTCCAGCTTCGAATCAGTCACGCAACTCTTTTGCTGAATGATAATATGAGCGTCAAGGATTAAGAGTTAATAAAGCAGATGAAAAGGTTTATTGAATGCGCGGACTAATCTAATTCAAGTAGGGCTGCCAAGTGCACAATAACAAATGCCGGTAAGGCTAGGGTTTGGAGCACGGAACGCTCATCTCAGGAAGTCCAAGCTGCCGCTAAGGCTCAACAGATGGGGTATAAGGTGAAAGCTAGGATGGGAAAAGCAATGAAGAGGGGAATCCCGAACTAAAAATAGCTGGAAGAATGATCTGCACAAACCCAAAGAGCAAGGTCTCAAACTAGAAGAATCATGTCCCTAAATAAAACAAAGTGGGAAAAAAACAAGAATAAACTGCAAAAATTCCATGAGCAAACCTCAAAAGCCACAAAAAACACCCCCAGACGAAAACATCCTATGCCTAACAGGACAAGAATGGTCTCCAAAACACGCAAAGAAAATGACCAAGTTCCTCTGTTCTCTTGGTAGGATCCGTGGACAATAGCAAGTCTAAATTTACCAAATGGGGTTAAAGCGAACCGGCCCCGCCGGGGCGGGCAAATCTAAAACAGAAAATGGTCAGGAACGAGCGAGAACAACCTGCCGAACTCTAGGAGTGAAAATGAAAAACACCGGAAGGAAAAGTCCAGGATCAGCAGTGGCCTACTATCCATAATCATGAACGGAACTACTCTCTTTACGGCTTCAGGTTAGCCACATTGGGCCGAGGCAGGCTAGCTTTGTTGACAGAAGCTAGTTGGCAGAAAGGAACCGGAGTGGACTCCTAAGGTCCGTTTCTGCTGACAAAGCAGTATGACCTGCTGCCAAAATAGCAGATGAAAGACCTGGTAGTTGTAACTGCAACTCACTAAGTGTAAAGTATCCACGTGAGCTGGCTCGGAAGGAGGCAGCCGGGCCAGATTTTCGTGCGGAATCTGCTACTTCGATATATACAAGCACAATGTCGGCGCAGAGATTACAGGGGGGATGACTCCTCCTGGGCGAACCAACTTGGGTCGCCAATATGTCGGCAGGCTGCTGGGCGCCGGAGGCTAGCATCAAAAGATGCTCAGCTCATGTCCTCCGCTGTAGCTACTCGGAGGCCGCTGAGGCTAGATCGTGACTTCGATTGGGGGCCAACGGAGGAGGACAGTTTGGCGGACCAGGCGTGGCGGTAGATTGCGTACTCTGATGAACCTCCCCATGGAGTCTATCCGGTTCACCCTCAATACTACTGTCGATTATTGGCACGCCGCGAGCGACCTTGCTCCGAGGTTCTGTAGCGTCAGCCGGGCCATTCGCTTCCTCAGCCTCAGCCATGGCTGCTAGGTCACGTTTGCTACTGCTATTGACTGGCGTCCGGGTAGATAGCCAGAATACCTTCTTTAGGTCAGTCTCCCTTTCTATTTGTTGGCCGGACCTCCAGGCACGAATGCCCAAGTCACTAGGAGGGGCAGAAGGTTGCGTACTGGAAGATGGTGTCAAACCGGAATGCAAGGCTCGCACGACCTTGGTGGCCGAACACCGGTTTGAGTCTGGCTCCGTTTCACCGACGTCGGCCGGACCGCTGCACACCCTTCATCTAGTCTTTCGCATGCCCCTCACGGTTTTTTTGGTACTCAACCTGGTGATTCTCTTTGCAGCTGCAGCGGACGAGTTTGGCTTGTGGCTGTCCGAGTCCGACTCATCAGTATGAACGAACGGATTGGGAGATTGGCCCCTATTATCACGAGGGCCAAAATTCACTGAGCCGGAGAGGTCGAGTCCCATCTTCTCCACAGGTGCGATGGCCACAGAAGAGCAGATCCATTGGTTTGCTTGGCCTATTCATTGACCACTACATGCGGACAGGCCTACTGTGTCCGATTGACATCATTTCAGCAACTGGCTGCGGCTATTCACGATCATCACGCAGCATGGATGCACCGTGTCTAGTCACAGCAAGGAGTAGACGATATCCGTATTCCCATTCAAGGACTCTGGCTATGCCTACGAAGAGGTTCCCCATAGTGGCTTCCGTCATCTCCATCCACTAAATATGTCCATGGGTTTGCCATTGTATCTTGTCCAGCCAGGCAGGGAGGGGGCTGTCTGGGCAGACCACGGACGGTTGATCTATTCAGAGACGGACAGAGTGCGTGCGGATGAGACATGGAGGAGCGATATTAACATATACTCTGCACATTCAATTCGGATGGTTTGAGGTAACTTACAATCATTTCCGATGGCAACTGGGGCCGCATCAAGGGTTGCAAGGGGGGCAACAGAGGGAACTGGTGGTGCTGCCAACAATCGTGTTAAGCGGGGCTTATGTTTTTTTGCTATGTCCTTTAGCAAGAAACCCAGTGGAACGTTGGCCCCGGGCTGTATCTGTCTGCCAGAGTGCCGGGCTAACTGTAACGGGCTGGGTGGCAAAGGCCTATGCATGAATGGCAGCCCATTGGGCAGCCATACTCCTCTCCCAGCCCGGGATCCTGTCTTCCTCCATCTTACGTTTTATTGCATTCAGCCAGTCTTTATTCTTCTAACCATACTTTCTAGGTTCGGGGAACCTGCAGACGTACTTGCACCAAGTTACCTCACTATCATCTTTGAAGGCATCAGACTATTGGTATTGATGTCTGACATTTGCGGCTGCCATTGTAATAGTGGTTGGGGCGGGGTGGGGGTTGATGGTCGCTGATCGATCCGGAATTCTTTTTCTTTTTCCACCATGGTCTTCCACAGAATGAAAAATGTCCGCTAGCAGATGCTTGTAGCCTGGAGGATGATGGGAGAATGGTTTATCCTATGAAAGTAGAAATAGAGTGGGCCTGGCGGACCATAAAGGGAGATAACGGGAGTTCTGTGGGTGATATATGGCTGTGAGAAGGTTATCAGGTGGGAATATGCAGATGGATAGTACTGAATTGGTCTGGGGATATACTAGTAATACCGCGGACGAGTGAGAGGTTTTGTAGAACTTTGAGGATTCTATTGGTATGGATTAGGGGATCGATAAAAAATGTGATTGTGATTCGGGAAAGCAGCATGAAGGGAGGATGGAAGAGCGTGAGGAAGAGCTTATATACGCCGCTGGGGTTCGCACAATCGTACTCTGGACAAATTTCAATAATGATATCTTGAATCTTGAAAGGTCACGTGATCTACGCACAAAGGAGAGGAGCTTCAGATCAGGTTTTAAGCTGCAACAGAGCCGCGGAGGAGCCGCAGCCTCAGAGCCAAGACCTTGCTAAACAACTCTAGACTCGCCCCGCTTGAAAACTTAGTTAATCACAGCTTCAACGCTGGGACCTGTCCGTCATCCTGCTAAACAAACTTGAAGTTTCCCCTGATCCAACCCTTGAAAGAAATCTGCCTTTGGCTCTGAAAAACTAAATCAGCTGCAGTTCGCCTCCACCGATTAGCACAGCCAGACCACTTGAAAGAGGAACACCACACGAGCACGATGACCTCTAACACCACAAATGGAGCTTATTGCAGGCGACGCTATCAACAGGCCGCTGCATACGAAAAGCACCTTCAGACAATCCATCTTGATATCGTCCTATTGCTCGGTGCGAATACTGACCTGACAGCCTCAGGGCTGCCTGCTTTTGTACACAATAAAAACATCAATCGGGTGTATCTTCAAAAACCACTTGCACTCCGGACGCATAACGCCCGCATCAGGACAAGCCTCCTCCGCCTGATGGGTCCCCTGCGCCCTCGCCGTTTGAGGGTTCTTTGCGTATCACGTCTTCCGTCTGGTGCATCCCAACGGCCCTTTCTCCTTCTCCAAGCGCCCTGCGTGCTTGTCACGGCCCATTCCGTCCTACCACTGTCCGCCACCTTACCTTTTCGTCCATGGCGTCTGGCGTACTCCTACCAAATTGTTCGCTTTGGGTGCTGCCCTCGCCACTCCCCCACTTCCAGCGGCCTGGATCTGTCCGCTGGCATCCCAGAACGCTTCATTCGTAGTCTGCTTCCCACCGCCATTTTATAGGCATACGTACGGTTGTATGGAGAATAGCCTTGTTGTTATGATCCGCTGAGGCTAAATCTACGTCGTCTAGATTTGTTCTTATCAAATGTGCTCCACACCCGTGGGCTTCATAGGGTGTAGTACTTTCATATTCTCATTAAATGTCCGCCGGTTAATACCCTAGTACTCAAGCGGCCGAGGTGAAGCCGGACACTTTAGGTAGGGATTGACACCTTAAGTGTCTGGCCTCAGCTCGGCCGCTTCCATATTTCCTTAAACATCCACAGATTTATCCTGTAGTACTCATGCGGCCTAGTTGAGGCCGCATAAATACTGGACATAATCCCGTAGAATATTTTAATATAATTAATATATATCATCAAACGTCCACAGATCAATCCTATGATTCACTATCCATTGCCTCCCCCCACTGGGAATTACATGCGCCTGTCCAATTACTGCCCCTATACTAACTCTTCGCTTGTCACGCTTAGTGGACCGCTTGCCGACTCGTTATGTCAGCTTGCCAGGTGAAATCTACCACCATTGATCGGATCGAGTACGCGAATCAATGCCAGCCAATGGGTGCCTGCGGCTTCCCTTAGAACATTTCTTATCTTGAAAAGTGCTAATAATCGCGCTGCAGCCTGTCCTCGCAAATCCCAATAATTCTCTTCCAGGCCAGTCTGGAGCCATACCCAATCGTTTCTAGAACCGCCATTGCGGAGAGCCTTTGTTCCAGTGCAGCGGGCCCGGTGGATCTGGATAATGTCAGCTTCCTGAAAGTCAGAAACCGGAATTTCAAGGTGGGTAAATCGCTCTACGGGAACCAATCCCAGTTCGGTGGGGTCAGCAGGCAGCCGGGGGGCATCCACTGCAGTCTGCTTGAGAAAATGTAGCATCCCCTCTATCATGTCGCAATACTCGATCTCAAGAGCTTGGCATAACTCAGAGAGCGTGCCAATGTTCGGCCGGCCTTTGAGCATTCGCCGCGATGCACTCCGGCTTGACGAAAATCGGCATTTCCATCCCACTATTGCCTACCACGATCACACCCGTTTTCCAAAGTGCTTCTATAGTCTGCAGGCGCATTCTTAGAGCGTGCTGGCGGCGATATTGCGACAAGATCTGTCGGGCGGCTTCATTCTTGTTTGACCTCCTGTAAGGATTTTTAATCTGCTCGTTATGTACTAGTTCACCGATCTTGGTGGAATACATCGATGTGGACCCAAAATGCTGTACATGGGAGGCAAAATGACTCAGCTAGTGCATATTGATGAAGTTGAAGTGATTCTCACGCTGTATCTAATCCGCCCACTGATTGGCCCTTCCAAGCCTCTTTTGATCCACCTGCCGACGGCGCTTGGCGGCAGTGTTGTGGCGGGTCACATTAGCTCGTTAATTTACCATTAGTTCCCTTAGGTCCCGATCCTGATGATTTGCATCTGCACGCGTAGCCTCCGCGGTACGGAACTCAAGAAAAATGACCTTGGTCTGGTGAAATGTCTGCAGATACCATTCCATGTAGACAAGTGTATCTGGTCGATGGCTGCGGTATTCGGCCATGGGAGAGAAGTCAACGAGTGCGCGAACACACTTCCAAGCACTGTTGAAATCGTCATACTGAGGACTGTCCGGATTTCACAATGCGGACGCCAATCCAGCCCAAATACAGGGGCCGAGGTTGCGCATTTCCTTCCCCGGCTATTGTCTAACTTCACGATACGGCTTTTTTGGTACGCTGAGTCCGGGATCGTGCAGAAAATATTTCCAGGCATCGTCGATTGCCTGCTGCCAGTTATAGTTTTTCAGCAACCCCTCCACCCATTCCATCCTATGTTTGAATAGGCTAAGGTAAATATTGGGTAAGAGGTCCGGCTTATGTAGGTCGGCGGGGTTTATCCGGTCTAGTCAGGCGAATATATTATTTCCTATTTTGACGCCCACCTACTGAAACTATTCTGCAATTCCAGCCACTTCTCCCGGCTCACGCCTCAAGGCTTTCTCTCGATATAGAATGTAGTCGCGGGTCTCATACATCTTCAGCGGTTTCCCACCAAGCTTCTTGCACGGAACCTCACACTTTGGGCACTACTTACTACCTATTCTGTGCATAGCCGCATGCTCAGCATGATCCGCAAACCAAGCTGACAAGATGGGAAAACAAAGGCGTGTTTTGCCGTCTGCACAATCCAGTACCGTGCCTTCTTGGACAACCAGTTGTCATGGCGCAAGGACAAGATTAAAGACAGTTTGCAGTGCATCCGAATTCCTCGGCCGCTGGGCTTCATCGGCGCGGGCTAATCCACCAGTGAACTCTGGCGGCACAGGAAGCAATGCCAGAAGCAGGGTTGGCATCCTAACAGGGCTGTTTCTAGTCCGCGAGAGGATATTGCCGATCGTCACGTATACCGGCCAGGCTTTCTTATCTCCCCAAAAATTGCTAAATAGAGTCTGGTCTGACAATCCGATAAGAGGGACCACGGTTGACCTGGGGGGCCACATTTTCTTCCCAGGAACATAATTGGGTATTAGCACTTGAAACACCCACCACTTGAAACTTGTCAGGACCTATTTCATACGTGTGTATCCCACTACCAGTCCGCCGTATGCATCGCAGACTATACTCGCTCCCTACTTGAATCATATTCCCGAATACGTGTGAAGACCACATCTGATCTATATGCGACCTGGCGGATCAAGTAGCGGACACAGTCAATAATATTGTGACAATAGAAAGTTGCTGCATGTCGACCATCATCGATAACGGCTTCCGTCCACACCAGGGACTCACCAAATGGGTCCAGAACGTCGAGGTGTTGCTGCATGGTATAGGCGGACTGGAATGATCTGCTATCTGTGCCACCCAACCCTTCTGTAAAGTACCCGTCGATCTGCGACTTGGCTACCTTGCTCCGTACTAGCCAGCTTGTCAAATTAAAGTCATCTTCGAACGTGAAAGGGTACCAGGGGTAATCTGTCATGGCCCTATTCAGCTTTGTATAGTCAGCAAGATCGCTGAGTGCTCTGCCAGCACCAGAAATGGTTTCTTGACTTGATGGACGCCCGCAGACTGGCGGGTGGGAAACGTCCTCCACATCTGAATCATTCTGCTTATTATCATCTATCCCACTACTTGCTGCGCGGCAATCTGCCAACCCCAGCTTGTAATCAGATTCGTAGTCTGAGTGGCTGTCTTCCATTAAGGGCCTTTCAAGTCCTTCTCCTAGTGATGAAAGGTCAAGATTCTCCGCTAGAGAGTCGATATTGTTTTTGTTGTTGGTCTCCGTTTTGTCAGTGTGTTAGGTGCTGCTGGTTGACACAACCAAATGTTACAATCCTCTCCTCTCCGGGTGATACTTGCAGCAGGTAACCGGTAGTTTCCTAATGATCACTCCTTGCAGGCCTTAATAGCTGTTGTGATAGCTAAGTCCTTTGACTCCTATCTAGCAACGTCGATTGCTAGGCTCATATAAGACCGTCGGGTCTTGGTTCGTGGAGATATAGTAGATAAAGGTTTTTGATTGAAAGTATGGTGTATGAAAGAACTTAGCTGGTTGCGTGAAGAACCCAAATCCTATACCTTTTTTTCACTTTTTTTTCACTTTTTCACTTTTTTTCATGTGCTTTGTTTTATTCGTCATCCAGGTACAAAAACTACGTGCAGCGCTAGCTATGCTAAAGAAAAACCTCCGTGAAGACACTGGCCCCAGGGAAAAAGCCATCAACCCAAGTCTCTCAGGTCCGAGACCAACCACACACCAGCCATGCCAAATAAGAAATCGAACTCCGACTAAAGGGGCGGAATAAGAAACATCAAATAAATACATGGGGAGGACTCAACATGAAAACCCTTGCTGTTGACACCAAAAAAAAAGAGAAGTAATGGCTGAACCACTAGCGAAACCCTAAGAAACCGACAATGAAAGAAGAACAAAGGGGGTGCGGGAGCCACTAAAACCCTTATGGAGTTGCAAATATTACTCGAGAACACAAGGCATTGACATCCGCCACTGAGGGAGTGCAATACGACGACTAAGCGTAAACGAGGGGTGCGACCGTGGCAATCACTAGAGCGGCGAAGGCAGTAGGGTGCCAGCCGAGTGAATGGAGTGTAGCTATAACAAAGCAACGGGACGAGACCTCTAGGGGGAGAAGAGGGGTAGACCTAATAACTGTGGAAACTATTGGTAACCGTGTGCGTGTCTGACTAGGCAGCCTCTAAAGGTAATGAAGAGAACGGAGAAATCGACTGTAGCCTGTTGAAAAGTTTTCTCCTACTGCGAACTGTAGTCCCAGCCCACTGTAACATGGGCTAGAGGGTGTTGCCGACCGTGCGAAGGCTAAGCGCGGCACCGAAGCCCAAGCGAAAAAAGGAGTTGATAGAGCCAAACGACCCCTAGAAACAACGACGCCAGGGCCCAAGAACATGATAAGGGAAGTTAGGCGGGAGGGGGAGGGTGCAGCTCACGGAGGGTGCTTGGTGCAGCTCACTGAGAGTGCGGGGGTGGTGGATGTTGACGACAAATTCTGATGGTGTTGAGATTCCAATCGCCAGCAGTGTAAGGGAGATGGTTCGTGACCCAAATCCTATACCTTTTTTTCTTCTTTTTTCTTTTTATCATGTGCTTTGTATTAATCAACTACTGGGAACAAAGACTACGTGCAGCGCTAGCTATGGTAAAGAAAGAACCCCATCCCCTATTTTTCTCCAACCCAGCACCAGGGAAAAAGCCATCAACCCAAGTCTCTCTGGTATGAGACCAACCGCAGACCAGCCACGCAAAATAAGAAATCCCCCTCCGACTAGGCGGTCGAAAAGAAAAATACAAATAAGTACATGGGGAGGAATCAACAGGAAAACCCTTGCCCTAGACGCCAACAAAATAAATAATTGTTATACCCACTAACGAAACCCAAAGTAACCGACAATAAAAGAAGAACAATGGGGGAGCGGGAGCCACTATAAACCGTTGCGGCGCTGCGTACATTACTCGAGAACCCAAGGCGTTGACATCCGCCACGGAGGCAGTGCAATACCCCGACTGAGCGTAACTGAGGGGTGCGACCGTGAAGAAATTGCGAGGGCGGCGTAAGGTAACGGGGCAGTAGGGTGCCAGCCAAGTGAGTGGATTGTAGCTGTAACCGAGCAACGGGACGAGACCTGAAGGGGGGAGAGGAGGGGTAGACCCAATAACCTTGGAAACTATCGGTAACCATGTGCGTGTCTGACTTGGCAGCCTCTAACGGAGGTGAAGAGAACGGAGAAATCGACCGTAGCCTATTGAAGAGTTTTCTCCTACTGCGAACTGTAGTCCCAGCCGTCTGTAACATGGGCGAGAGGGTGTTGCTGACCGTGCGAACGCTAAGCGAGGCAGCGAAGCGCGAGCGAAAAGAGGGGGTGATAAAGCCAAACGACCCCTAGAAACAAGGACCCCAGGGCCCAAGGGCATGATAAGGGAAGTAAGGCAGGAGGGGGAGGGTGCAGCTCACCGAGAGTGCGGTGGTGGTGGATGTTGACGATGAATTCTCATGGTGGTGAGATTTCAATCGCCGGGTGTGTAGAGGAGATGCTTCGTGACCCAAATCCTATACCTTTTTTTCTTTTTTTTTTCTTTTTTTTTTTATCATGTGCTTTGTATTAAACAACTACTGGGAACAAAGACTACGTGCAGCGCTAGCTATGGCAAAGAAAAAAC
>Ga0307507_10006363_pt1 | contig 18205 bp, 14 predicted proteins | sample 7_EM_MG_FD_207223 | JGI IMG/M metagenome (GOLD analysis project Ga0307507, IMG submission 207223) | Populus trichocarpa ectomycorrhiza microbial communities from riparian zone in the Pacific Northwest, United States - 7_EM | ecosystem: Host-associated > Plants > Roots > Unclassified | place... | reverse complement strand
TGTGGTTGTGGGGGCGCTGGCCGCGCGTCCCGCCCGGTGGAATGCGGCGCAGGTGCCCTCGCTGGAGACCATCGGGGCGCCGAGCGGGTTGCGTGGGGTGCAGGAAGTGCCGTACGCGGCACAGTCGGTCGGCAGCGCCCGGCCGGTCAGGATGGTCCCGGCGATGCAGCGTGGATCTTCCTGGGCGCGGATGGACGCGGTGTCGAAGCGGCGCTCGGCGTCGAAGGACGCGTAGTCCTCCGCGAGAGTCAGTCCGCTGGCCGGGATCTCGCCGATGCCGCGCCAGGCGCGGTCGGTGAGCCGGAAGACGCGGCGGATCGCGTCCTGCGCCGTGGTGTTGCCGGTGCGGCGCACCGCGCGGACGTACTGGTTCTCGACCTCGCAGCGGCCCCGCTCCAGTTGGCGCACCGCCATCAGGATGCCTTCGAGCAGATCCAGGGGTTCGAAGCCGGTGACGACGATCGGGACGTGGTACTTCGCGGCCAGCGGCTCGTACTCGGTGAAGCCCATGACCGCGCACACGTGTCCCGCGGCGAGGAACGCCTGTACTTCGCATTGTTCTGATTCCAGGATCGCGGTCATCGCCGGAGGCACCAGGACGTGGCTGACCAGGACGGAGAAGTTCGCCAGGCCGAGGCTCTCGGCGATCAGGACGGCTGCGGCGTTGGCCGGGGCGGTGGTCTCGAAGCCGACCGCGAAGAAGACCACCTGCCGGTCGGGGTGGTCCTGGGCGAGGCAGACGGCGTCCACGGGGGAGTAGACGACGCGCACGTCCGCGCCCGCCGCGCGCAGTTGCGCGAGCGAGGTGGTCGAGCCGGGCACGCGCAGCATGTCGCCGAAGGACGCGAGGATCACCTCGGGCCGCGCCGCGATGGCCAGTGCCTTGTCGATGGTCTCCAGCGGGGTGACGCAGACCGGGCAGCCGGGGCCGTGGATCATCCGGATCCCGGCGGGCAGCAGTTCGTCGATGCCCTGGCGGACCAGGGTGTGGGTCTGGCCTCCGCAGACCTCCATGATCTGCCACGGCCGGGTGGCCGTGGCGCGGATCTCGGCCAGCAAGCTGCGGGCGAGGATCGGATCGCGGTGACTGCAGAGAGATGCGGTGCTGGATGCCCCGCCCCATGCGGGACCTGTGGCACTGATCCGTCCGGCATCACCGTCCTAGCGTCGACTGTGACCGGGAGTGAAGACGGCACTGAGCGCCGGATTCGCTGCCCAAGCCGTGAGTCCGGCGCGATGCGCGGCGCAGTGGCGAGGAGGAACGTGATGGAGCGGCTGCTGATACTCGGAGGCGGGACGGCGGGCACGATGGTTGCCAACCGGCTGCGCCGTCGGCTGGCACGCGACAAATGGCTGATCACCGTGGTCGACCAGGACGACGAGCACGTATACCAGCCCGGGTTGCTCCTCGTCCCGTTCGGCGTCTACCGGCCGCGGCAGGTGGTCAAGCCCCGGCGGCGCTTCGTCCCCGCCGGGGTGGACCTGGTGCTCGGCGAGATCGACCGGGTCGAGGCCGCGGCGAACACGGTCGTGCTGAGTGGCGGGCGCCGGCTCGACTACGACTACCTGGTCATCGCCACGGGCACCACGCCCCGCCCCGACCAAACCCCCGGCATGCTCGGTACGCAGTGGCGTACCGGCATCTTCGACTTCTACACCCTTGAGGGCGCCACAGCACTCGCCCGCGCGTTGAAGGACTTCGACGGCGGACGGCTGGTGGTGCACATCGTCGACATGCCGATCAAGTGCCCCGTCGCGCCGCTGGAGTTCACGTTCCTGGCCGAGGCGTACTTCCGCCGTCGCGGAATGCGCGACCGGGTCGAGCTCGTCTACGCCACGCCGCTCTCCGGGGCGTTCACCAAGCCGATCGCCTCGGCGCGGCTGGGCTCGATGCTGGAGGAGCGCAAGATCAGCGTCGAGTCGGACTTCCTGGTCGAGCGCATCGACGACCAGGCCAAGACACTGATCTCCTATGACGAGCGGGAGATCCCCTTCGACCTGCTGGTGACCGTGCCGCTGAACATGGGCGCCGACTACGTGGCGCGCTCCGGGCTCGGAGACGAACTGAACTACGTACCCGTCGACAAGCACACGTTGCTGTCCACGGCGCACGGGAACATCTTCGCCCTCGGCGACGCGAGCGACATCCCCACCTCGAAGGCCGGATCGGTGGCCCACTTCTCGGTCGAGGGCTTCGCCGACAACTTCCTGCGGCACATCGCCGGGCAGCCGATGACCAATCTCTTCGACGGGCACGCCAACTGCTTCGTCGAGTCCGGGGACGGCAAGGGCCTGCTGATCGACTTCAACTACGACACCGAGCCGCTGACCGGCACCTATCCGCTGCCGGGCCTCGGTCCGTTCGGGCTGCTCCAGGAGAACAGCCGCAACCACTGGGGCAAGCTCGCCTTCCGCTGGCTGTACTGGCACCTGCTGCTGCCCGGCCGCCCCCTGCCGCTGCCGGCCCGCATGTCGATGGCCGGCAAACACCGCCCCGAGATCCAGGAGTGACTAACCATGCCCGTCACCAGCATCGGCCCGGCCAAGGTCCACGTGGACGCCGAGGGCTTCCTGACCGAGTACGACGAGTGGGACCGGGGTCTGGCCCGCGCTCTGGCCGCCGTCATCGGGATCGAGCTGACCGAGGCGCACTGGAAGGCGATCGGCTTCCTGCGCGAGGATTACCCGGCCCACGGCGAGACCGCGACCCTCCGTCGGGTCTCCGCGCTCGCCGGCATCCCGATCAAGGAACTGTTCGCGCTGTTCCCCGGCAAGCCGGCCAAGAAGATGGCTTACATCGCCGGGCTGCCCAAGCCACGCGGCTGTGTGTGAGAGAGGCACTGCCATGACCGCCACCGAGACCACCCAGACCAACGAGACCACCCAGACCGCGCCCGCCGTCGTGCCCGACTTCGGCGACGCCACGACCACCGGCCGCAAACTGGCCATCATCTGCTCCAAGGGCAACCTGGACATGGCCTACCCGGGCCTGATCCTTGCCAACGCCGCCCTCGGCGAGGGCGTGGAGACCCACCTGTTCTTCACCTTCTGGGGCTTTGACATGATCACCAAGTCGCGGATGGGGGAGCTGAAGTTCACCATGCTCGGCAACACCGCCACCCACCTGCCCCAGGGACTCGGCGGGCTGCCCGGGATGACCGCGATGGCCACCCACCAGATGCGCAAGCAGATCAGCGAGATCGGCGTGCCCGACGTGCCGGAGTTCCTCGAGCAGATCGTCGACTCCGGCGGGCACCTGTGGGCCTGCCGGATGTCCGCGGACATGATGCACCTTAACGAGAGCGACCTGTACGAGGCGGTCGAGGGCATCATCAGCGCCGGCGACTTCATCGAGAAGACCGAGGGCGCCCAGTTGCTGTTCATCTGACGGCACGGGAGTCGGCCGCGGTCCGAGCACCGGGCCGCGGCCTTCGAGAACGGAAGATGGGACTGCGTGCGATCCATTGCGCCGGGATCACTGCTGGCTGGTGGCGGTGTACGCACCGTGCCAGGTGTGGTTCCAGACCGCGCCGGTGGAAGCGTTGACCGACAACATGCCGGTGATCTGCCCGTTGCGCAGGATGTGCAGGGTGTAGTAGCCGGGGTAGGACTGGGTGTCGCCGACGGTCGTGGAGCTGTCGTAGGTGTTGAGCCAGCTCTGGGCGAGGCTCTGGGCCTGGGCGGCGGAGATCGCGGTCTGGCCCTGGCTGCCGTAGCGCATGCCGTAGGCGGTGTTCCACATCATCGCCGGGCCGTATTCGATCTGTACGGCGCCGTCAGCCGGGTTGACCAGGGCCTCGGTGGCCGGGTGTCCGTCGGCGGTCTGCAGTTCGGCGTAGAAGTTCTGGGTGAACTGCATGATCTCCCCGACGTGCAGGCCCAGCCGGTCGGCGAATTCGGTGGCCCGCCGGCGGGCCTGGGCCAGGCTCTTCACCGCGGTGCCGTCTCCGGTCAGCCACCAGTTGCCCATCATCCCGGAGCCCATCATGCCCGGCCCCCAGGAGCCCCGGTTGCCGCCGCCCATCATGCCGGAGCCTGAACCGCCCCAGATCGCGGGTCCCCAGCCGCTGGTAGGACCGGTGGCGGCGGCGGTGACGGGGGTTGCGTCGTCCGCTGTGGTGGCTGCGCTGCCGCCGAGTGCGGCCGGTGTGCCGCCAGCGGTGTTGCTGCTCACACCGCATCCGCCGAGGGCTAGCGCGCCGGCCAGGGCCGTGACAGCAGTGACACGTGCACGGTTACGGGTCATGATCCTTGTCCTTGGGGTTGCGCCCGCGGCCGCCGAACCGGGCTCGCCGCCTTGTCTGCTCCAGCCTCCCCTCCGGCGGGAGAGCGTCGCAGGGCCGTTAGACCCGCACCGACCCGGCGACCGGCCCCGGCCGGTGGATCCGGGACCAACGGCCCTGAGCCCGGCCGCGGTTCCGGGCGTAGCGTGCCGGATATGGCCGTGCAACCAGAGCGTTGGGATGTCACCCTGTTGCCTGATCTGTTGTACGGGCGATCGCGTGTCGGACCGGTGCGGGGGAGGCGTCCGGCGGACGCGGGCGCTGCAAGGTGTAGCGAGCGGCTGGTTCGGCCGGAGGTGCAGCGAGTGCGGCAACGCTACCGTCAAGCGCCCACCGTCGCGCGCGGCGGCAGGAGCGTCCCAGCGTCGCACTACCGGTGGCCGGCGGGATCTTCGTCCCGGCGTGCGACGGACAGAACGCCGAGGATCTCCCTGGTGATCCGGACCGCGAGCTGGGGGACCACGAGCGCGACCGGCGGGGAGAGCGGCGCACCGGGGCGGAAGTCCCGACCGTGCACGGCGCACAGGATCAGCCTGCCGGGCAGCCGGTCGAGTACTCCGCCGAGCCGCAGCGCCGAGCCGAAGCCGGAGGTGTGACCGTCGCGGCCGGTCTCGCGGCCCGGTGCGGCGCGCGGTTCGCGCGACGGCCGCCGGTCCCCAGCGGGCGTCAGGTCGTGCCGGTAGAGGAAACCGAAGCGTTCCGCGCCGCCGCGTACCGCGTCGACGACCAGCGCGTTGGAGTAGCCGTCCCAGAGTTCGATCATCCGGGAGGGCTCGCCGTCGCAGTGCGCCAGCTGCACCCGTCCGCCGAGGACGGGCTGGTCGCGCAGGGCTTCGATCACGGCGGCGCCGAAGCCGGCGTCGCCGCGCAGTTCGGTGCCGACGCCGATCACGATGGTGGCTGGGATCCGGTACCGGGGAACTGACATGCTTCACCTTCCCGTCGCGTCGAGGTCTACGCGGTCCAGCTCCAGGAAGTGGGCCGCACGGGATACAGCTTGGCGAGTCCGTGCTCGGCGGCGTCGCAGACCCCGATGCTGAGGATGGTCTTCATCCTCCCGGGCATCGAGACCGGCGTCGCAAAGAGTTTCGCCTTCAGCCTCCCGCCGTCGCCGCCGCGCGGGCAGAGCCCCGGGACCGCAGTGATCGGGACCATCGGCCTGCGTATGCGGATGCCTCGGCCGCCGCTTCGAAGCCGGCCTGAGCGCAGCGCGCCCGATCCCGCGCGCGGTGGCGGGGCCCGGCGTTCCACGTCGATTCGCCGGAACCCGGCACAGCGCACGGTGACGGGTCGCACTGATGGTGCCCGTGTCAGGTCGTGACGTCGTTCACGTGACCGGGTGTCCGGGTGACCGACCAGCGGGAGGCACCGGGAGTCCCGCCGCAGGAACTGCCGCACGTCTTCGACCGGTTCTGGCGCGGCAGCGCCGGCCGCGCGGTCGGCGGCGCCGGCATCGGCCTGGCGGTCGTCAGAGAGCTGATCGTCGCGCACGGCGGCACGATCGTCGTGGAATCCCAGGCAGGGCGCGGCACCCGCCTCACCATCACGCTACCGAGCCCAGCCGCACCCCGGCCCGACCGCAGAGCGGTCAAGGGTCGTCCGAGCAGCCGGTTCGTCGCGCTGGTGGTCCGGTGCCCCGGAGCCACCGTGGATCTTGGGCCGATCGGCTCGGCGGCCGAGGCCGAAGGCCCCGGGACGCGGGCGCTCGCGGGTGGGACGGTCGAGGCGTATCGAGGCGGGGCACACGAATATATAAGAAGTATGACATGGCGAAGGCGTATCTGGTCGGTGGCGGTATCGCGTCCCTGGCCGCGGCGGCGTTCCTGATCCGCGACGGCGGTTTCGCGGGCACCGACATCCACGTGCTGGAGGAGCAGAAGCAGATCGGCGGGAGCTTGGATGCCGGCGGCAGCCCGGGGCCGGGTACACGATGCGCGGTGGGCGGATGTTCGAGGAGAAGTTTCGCTGCACCTACGACCTGCTCTCCTCGATTCCGTCGGCGGACGACCCGGGGAGGTCGGTCACCGAGGACACGTTCGAACCTCACGAGCAGTTCCCCTGGGACGACGCCTCTCGTCTGATCGACGCCGAGGGGAAGATCGTCGACACGCACTCGATGGGTTTCACCGAGCGAGACCGGCTCGAACTGGTCAAGTGCCTGGCCACCCCGGAGCGGGCGTTGGACGGCAAGCGGATCACCGACTGCTTCAGCGCGGGCTTCTTCACCACCGAGTTCTGGTACATGTGGTGCACCACCTTCGCCTTCGAGCCCTGGCACAGCGCGATCGAGTTCCGCCGGTACCTGAACCGCTTCGTGCCCCTGTTCCCGACCTTCGACACGATGTCCGGCATCCACCGCACCCGTTACAACCAGTACGACTCGATCGTGCGACCCCTGGCCGAATGGCTCGGCGGGCAGGGCGTGACGATCCATACCGGCTGCCAGGTCTACGACCTGGAGTTCGCCCCCGGCGAGCAGGCCCGGGTGCGAAGTGTCCTGTACATAGACACCTCGCGCGGGCAGGACGCGCGCATCGACCTCGCGGCCGGGGACCTGGTGTTCGTCACCAACGGCTCGATGACCGCGAACTCAACCCTTGGCTCGAACACCGCCGCACCCGTCCTGGATGCCTCCCGCACCTCGGGCGCGTGGCGGCTGTGGGAGAAGCTGGCCTCGGGCCGTGAGGACCTCGGCAACCCGCACGCCTTCGACGGCAACATCCCCGAGTCCGTCTGGGAGTCGTTCACCGTCACCACCACCGACATCGCGTTCCCGGACCTGATCCGGGAACTGTCCGGACGCGGGACCGGACGCGGCGGGCTGATGACCTTCACCGACTCCAGCTGGCTGCCGACCACCGTGCTCAACCACCAGCCGGTCTACCGAGACCAGCCCGAGGACGTCGCGGTGTGGTGGGGATACGGCCTGTACCGAGACCGGGTCGGCGACCACGTGCGCAAGCCGATGACCGAGTGCACCGGCCAGGAGATCTTGCGCGAGGTGCTGGGCCACCTGCACGTGGACACCGAGACGACCGAGCGCATCCTGGCCACCTCCACCGTCATCCCGGCTCTGATGCCGTACATCACCAGCCAGTTCCTGGTGCGCGAGCACGGCGACCGTCCCCAGGTCGTGCCGCCCGGCTCGGTGAACCTCGCGTTCATCGGCCAGTACGCCGAGGTCCCCGACGACGTCGTGTTCACCGTCGAGTACTCCGTGCGCACAGCCTGGACCGCGGTCGCCGCGCTCCTCGGCCTCGACAAGCAGCCCCCGCCCGTCTACAAGGGCCAACACGACCCGCGGGTCCTGCTACGCGCCCTGGAAACCATGCACCGCAGGTAGACCGCGCCGCCCGCCCCGCCTGGCTGCAAGGGCTTCACCGTGTGCCGGAGGCGTCGTGGTTGTCGGGAGTCCAGGGGTGCAGTCGTGGCACCAACGTTGATCTGCGCATCAGTCACCGCTCCCGGCGGCCGCGTCCGATCACCATGCCCGCCGCGGAGAAGGCGGCATCGGTCACAGCCCGGTTCGGCGAACGACGATGCCCTGACCGGGGTCAGCGCGCTCGGTGCGTTGTTCCTCGGCGTGCTCCTGGCGGGTTGACGAAGCGCGCGGCGGGCGGGGCCGGCTGTCACGGCGGGCTCGCCTCACGCTCAGTCGAGCCGGACGGTGAGCAGGACGAGGGCGTCGGTTTCGGCGGTCAGGCGGTGGCGCTGATCGGGGATGGCGACGGTGTCGTCGTCGTGCAGCCGCCATTGCTGTTCGCCGGTGGCCAGGGTGGCCTGGCCGTGCACGCAGGTCAGGATGGCGGCGCCGGGGGCCTGGTGTTCGGCGAGTTCGTGCCCTGCGGCGAGGGCGAGCAGGGTGGCGCGCAGGCCGGGCAGTGCGATGACGGTGCGGGACGCGCGCCCGGAGTTCGCAGCGCGTGCCTCGGCCATGAGCTGTGTGCCCAGTGTGCGCAGGGCGGTGATCTCACCGGGCTGGACGTGGTCGGGTGTGGGGCGGGTGGTGGTCATCGGGTCTTCTCCCATCCGGGACGTGGTGCGCGGTTGCCGAGTTGGTCGTCACGGCTGCGGTAGACGATGTAGGGCCGGGTGAGGTAGCCGAGGGGCGCGGAGAAGACGTGCACGAGGCGGCTGAAGGGCCAGAACGCGAACAGCGCCCATGCGGACAGCACGTGCAGCCGGAACCCGATCGGCGCCTTGAGGATCAGATCGGTGTCGGGGTGCAGGTAGAAGACGGAGCGGAACCAGGGCGCGACGCTCTGGCGATAGTCGTGCGGATGTCCGGTGACATTGCCGAGCACGGTGGTGCCAAGGCCCAGGGCCAGCGTGATGATCAGCAGGACGTACATGGCCTTGTCGTTGCGGGTGGTCGCGGAGAACACCGCCGTGGTGGTGCGCCGCCGGTAGATCAGGATCGCCGCTCCGGCGAGGGTGGCGAAGCCGGCGACGGTGCCGAGAGTGAAGGCGACGGCGTGGTACTCGGTCTCGGTGACGCCTGCCGCCCGGGTCCAGTTCTCCGGGACGAGCAGGCCGCCGACGTGGCCGAGGGCGACCAGCAGGATGCCGAAGTGGAACAGCGGGCTTCCCCAGCGCAGCAGGCGGCGTTCGTAGAGCTGGGAGGAGCGGGTGGTCCAGCCGAACTTGTCGTAGCGGTAGCGCCAGTAGTGCCCGACGACGAACACTGCGATGCACGCGTACGGGGCCGCGACCCACAGCAGGACATTGGCGGTGCTCTGCGGTCCGGTCATCGGGCGCCCCTGACAGTCGGGTCGGGCAGGAAGACGGGCGGCGCGAACGGTGCGAGGCCGACCTGCTCCTCGGGCGGCCCCTGGGCGGCCAGCCGGGCGACCGCGTCGCGTTCGTCGCCGACCAGTGGCGGCAGCGTCGCGGAGACCGAGTCCAGGACGTACGCCCACGGCGAGGCGGCGTCGCGCAGGGCCAGGCGCAGCAGTTCGAGGCCGGCGCGGTGTTCCAGCAGCAGGCGGCGGCCTGTTTGCGGGTCGGCGGCGGCGAACTCCAGGACGACGGCGAGGTGGTCGGGCAGTTCGTCGTCGGCGAGGGTGAGTCCCGCGGCGGCGTAGGTCTGCTTCATGCCCAGCAGGGCCAGGCCGCGCTTGCGGGTGTCTCCGTGCGCGTAGTAGGTCAGGTACAGGCAGCAGCGTTTGCGGTGGTCGAAGGTGGCGACGTAGTCCGCGGCCAGCTCTGCGGCCGGAACGCTCGCGGCCTGGTCGACGAACTCGACCAGGGGCCCGGCGACGGGTCCGGGCAACGTCGCGGCGACGCGCCGGGCCAGATCCAGGCGGGCGGGCAGTTCGTCGTCGGGATAAGCCAGTAGCAGCGATTGTGCCTGCCATGCCGCGGTGTTCAGCGTCGTCGTGATGGGGCTCATGACCGCTGCCCGCCTTCGCCGTCCTGATCCGGCCCGGGCGCGGTGTCCGGCGGGTGATCACCTTGCTGTGGCGGGAACAGGCCCGTCGGGCTGCCCTTGCCGTCCCAGTTCAGCAGGTTGACGCGGGTGGGCCTGGCCCCGGGGGCCGACAGCGTGTCTGCAGTCTGGCGGGCGCGCAGCATCTGGAAGTTCTCCACCGCCACGGGCACCGGGGCGCCGGAGGACTCGCCGAACGGGCCGGAGCCGCCCATGCCGGGGCCGCCCTCGAAGTCCAGGGAGCACTCGGTGGCCAGTTCCTCCAAGCTGTGGGCCTGTTCGGCGTGCGCGGGCGGGATGACGTAGCGCTCGTCGTATTTGGCCAGGGCGAGCAGGCGGAACATGTCGTACATCTGCTCGCCGGTCATGCCGACCGCCTGGGGGATCGACTCGTCCGGGTCACGGCCGAGGTTGATGTCGCGCATGAAGGAGCGCATTGCCGCGAGTTTGCGCAGCACGGCGTCCACGGGGGCGGGGTCGCCGGCGGTGAACAGCTGGGCGAGGTAGTCCACGGGGATGCGCAGCGCGTCGATGGCGGCGAACAGGTTGCCGCGGTCTTCGGCGTCGTACCCGGTGTCGCGCACGACGTCGACGACCGGGGAGAGCGGCGGGATGTACCAGACCATCGGCAGGGTGCGGTATTCCGGGTGCAGCGGGAGCGCCACCTTGTAGGTGTTGATCAGGGCGTGCACGGGGGAGCGCTGGGCCGCCTCGATCCAGTCGCGGGGGACGCCGGACCTCTCGGCGTCGGCGATCACCTGCGGGTCGCGGGGGTTGAGGAACACGCCGCGCTGGGCCTCGTACAGGTCGCGATCGTTCGGTGTGGCGGCCGCTTCGAGGACCCGGTCCGGGTCGTAGAGCACCAGGCCGATGTACCGCAGGCGCCCCACGCAGGTCTCGGAGCACACGGTGGGGATGCCGACCTCGATGCGGGGGAAGCAGAAGGTGCACTTCTCGGCCTTGCCGGTGCGGTGGTTGAAGTAGACCTTCTTGTACGGGCAGCCCGAGACGCACATGCGCCAGCCGCGGCAACGGTCCTGGTCCACCAGGACGATGCCGTCCTCCTCCCGCTTGTAGATCGCCCCGGACGGGCAGGAGGCGGCGCAGGAGGGGTTGAGACAGTGTTCGCAGATGCGCGGCAGGTAGAACATGAAGGTCTGCTCGAACTCGAACTTGACCTTGTCCGCGATCCCGGCGAGCAGCACGTCCTTCTCGCCGTGCTCCACCGAGCCGCCCAGGTCGTCGTCCCAGTTGGCCGACCAGGTGATCTTCGTGTCCTTGCCGGTGATCAGGGATTTGGGGCGGGCGACGGGGGTGTGCTCCTGCAGCGGCGCGTTGGTCAGGGTCTCGTAGTCGTAAGTCCACGGCTCGTAGTAGTCGTCGAGCCCCGGCAGCTTGGGGTTGGAGAAGATCGAGGCGAGCTTCCTCAGCCGGCCCCCGCCTCTGAGGACCAGGCGCCCGCGCTTGTTCAGCGCCCAGCCGCCCTTCCAGCGCTCCTGGTCCTCGTAGCGGCGCGGGTAGCCCTGGCCGGGACGGGTCTCGACGTTGTTGAACCAGACGTATTCCACGCCGGTGCGGTTGGTCCAGGCCTGCTTGCAGGTGACCGAGCAGGTGTGGCAGCCGATGCACTTGTCCAGGTTCATCACCATCGCCATCTGGGCCATCACCCGGCGGCCGGTCGCTTCGCCGGGCGGCATCAGTACTGCACCTCCTGGCTGCGGCGGCGGATGACGGTGACCTCGTCGCGCTGGTTGCCGGTGGGGCCCAGGTAGTTGAACGCGTAGGACAGCTGCGCGTACCCGCCGATCAGGTGGCTGGGTTTGATCAGCAGGCGGGTCAGGGAATTGTGAATGCCGCCGCGCCGCTTGGTGGTCTCGGTGCGCGGCACGTCGATCAGGCGGTCCTGCGCGTGGTGCATGTAGACGGTGCCTTCCGGCATGCGGTGCGAGACGACCGCGCGGGCGTTGACCACGCCATTTCGGTTCACGGCTTCGATCCAGTCGTTGTCGCGCACGCCGATCTTCTCGGCGTCCTGTTTGCTCATCCAGATCGTCGGGCCGCCCCGGGACAGGGAGAGCATGAACAGGTTGTCCTGGTATTCGGAGTGGATGGACCACTTGCTGTGCGGGGTCAGATACCGCACCGTGATGCCCAACTCACCCTGCTCGCCGACCTTTGGCTCACCGAAGAGCGCGTGCATGTTCAGGGGAGGCCGGTAGACCGGCAGCCACTCGCCGAGCTCGGCCATCCAGTCGTGGTCGAGGAAGAAGTGCTGGCGGCCGGTCAGCGTGTGCCAGGGCTTGAGGCGCTCGACGTTGATCGTGAACGGCGAGTAGCGCCGCCCGCCGGTCTCCGAGCCGGACCATTCCGGTGAGGTGATCACCGGGGTGGGCGCGGCCTGGGTGTCGGCGAACGTGATCTGCCTGCCCTCGTGCTCCGCCGCGAGGTCCGCCAGCTTCGTGCCGGTGCGCGCCTCCAGGGTGTGGAAGCCCTGGGTGGCCAGGTGGCCGTTGGTGGTGCCGGACAGCGCGAGGATCGCCTCGCAGGCCTGCACGTCCCGCGCGAGCGAGGGGCGCCCGTCGCCGACCCCGCCGCGTACCGTGCCGTTCTTGCGCCGCAGGTACTCCACTTCCCGGCCGACCTGGAAGGTGACGCCCTTGGTGGTGGCGCCCAGGGTGTCGAGCAGCGGGCCGAGCGCGGCCATCTTCGCCGCGACCGCGCCGTAGTCGCGCTCGACCACCAGCAGCCTGGGCATGGTGCGGCCCGGCTCCGGTTCGCACTGCCCTGCCTTCCAGTCCCGCACCCGGCCGTGCGGGGTCGCCATCGCGTCAGGTGTGTCGTGCAGCAACGGGGCGGCCACCACGTCCTTGACCGTGCCCAGGTGCCGCTCGGCCAGGGCGCTGAACGCCTTGGCGATGGTGTGGAAGGCGTCGAAGTCGGTGCGCGTCTGCCAGGGCGGGGCGATGGCCGGGTTGAAGGAGTTGACGAACGGGTGCATGTCCGTGGTGTTCAGGTCGTGCTTCTCGTACCAGGTGGCGGCCGGCAGCACGATGTCGGAATAGAGGGTCGTGCTGGTCATCCGGAAGTCCAGGGTCAGCAGCAGGTCGAGCTTGCCGGTCGGAGCCGTTTCGCGCCACACCACGTCCCGCGGCCGCGCGCCCTCGGGCGCCTCGCTCGCGCGCACCGAGGACTCCACGCCCAGCAGGTGTTTGAGGAAGTACTCGTTGCCCTTCGCCGAGGAGCCCAGCAGGTTTGCCCGCCAGATCGTCAGCACCCGCGGGAAGTTCTCCGGGGCGTCCGGGTCCTCGCCGGCGAAACGCAGCCGCCCGGCCTTCAACTCCTCCACGACGTACGGCCCGACCTCCCGCCCGGCGGCCTCGGCGTCCGCGGCGAGCGCGATCGGGTTGCGGTCGAAGGTCGGGTAGGACGGCATCCAGCCCATCCGGGCCGAGGCCGCGATCACGTCCGCGGTCGCCTTCCCGGCGAACACGCCCCCTGAGCCGCCCGCGGCCAGGGTGTCGGCGGTGAACGGGTCGTAGCGGAACTGGTCGGTGTGCAGATACCAGTACGCCGTCTGGATCATCGTGCGGGCCGGGCGGGACCAGTCCGAGGCCGAGGCCAGCGCCTGGTACCCGGTGATCGGACGCACCTTCTCCTGCCCGACATAGTGCGCCCACCCGCCGCCGTTCACCCCCTGACAGCCTGTCAGCGTCGTCAGGGTGAGGAACGCCCGGTAGATGGTGTCGGAGTGGAACCAGTGGTTCGTCCCCGCTCCCATGATGATCATCGAGCGGCCCTTGGACTGCTCGGCGTTGGCCGCGAACTCCCGGGCGATGCGCGCCGCGGTCTCCCCGGCGACTCCTGTGATCGGGGCCTGCCATGCGGGGGTGTACGGCTCTGCCGCGTCGTCGTACCCTGATGGCCAGACTCCCGGCAGGTTCTCGCGCTTGACACCGTACTGGGCCAGCAGCAGGTCGAAGACCGTGGTCACCAGGTGTCCGGCGACGCGGCGCACCGGCACGCCGCGAAGCATCCGCCCGGCCGCGCCCTCGGAGGTGTCGAAGCGCGGCAGCTGCACGACGACCGGGCTCCCGTCGCCGCCGAGGGCCGTGAGCAGCGGATCGACTCCGGCCAGGTCCAGGTTCCACTTCCCGGCCCCGGCCTCGCCGTAGCGGTGGCCGAGCGAGCCGCCCGGCACCACCGGCGACCCGGTCGAGGCGTCCAGCAGCACGGTCTTGAACGCGGCGTTCTCCGCCAACGCCTCGTCCCCGCCGAGGTCCGCGGCGGTCAGGAACTTGCCCGGCGCGAACACCGGTTCCGCGCCCTCGCCGCGCTGCTCCAGCGTGACCAGGAACGGCAGGTCCGTGTACCGCTTGACGTAGTTCGTGAAGTACTCGACCTGCCGGTCGACGAAGAACTCCTTGAGGATCACATGCCCCATCGCCATGGCCAGGGCGCCATCGGTGCCCGGCTGGGCGGGCAGCCACTCGTCGGCGAACTTCACGTTGTCCGCGTAGTCCGGGGCGACCGCGATCACCTTCTGCCCGCGGTAGCGCGCCTCCGCCATCCAGTGCGCGTCCGGGGTGCGGGTGACCGGCAGGTTCGACCCCCACATGATCAGATAACCGGCGTCCCACCAGTCGCCGGACTCCGGCACGTCGGTCTGGTCGCCGAACACCTGCGGCGAGGCCACCGGCAGATCGGCGTACCAGTCATAGAACGAGAGCATCACCCCGCCGATCAGCGAGTAGAACCGCGACCCGGCCGCGTGCGAGACCATCGACATCGCCGGGATCGGCGAAAACCCGGCCAGCCGGTCGGGGCCGTACGCCTTGATGGTGTGCACGTGCGCCGCGGCGATCATCTCGGCCGCCTCGTCCCAGCTCGCGCGCACCAGCCCGCCCTTGCCGCGCACCGACTTGTACCGCCGCGCCCGCTCGGGGTCCGACACGATGTCCGCCCACGCGAGCACCGGTTCGCCGAGGCGCGCCTTCGCCTCCCGGTACATCTCCAGCAGCACCCCGCGCACATACGGGTAGCGCACCCGGGTGGGGGAGTAGGTGTACCAGGAGAACGCGGCCCCGCGCGGGCAGCCGCGCGGCTCGTACTCCGGGCGGTCCGGCCCGACCGAGGGATAGTCGGTCTGTTGCGCCTCCCAGGTGATGATCCCGTCCTTGACGTACACCTTCCACGAGCACGAGCCGGTGCAGTTGACCCCGTGGGTGGAGCGCACCACTTTGTCGTGCGACCAGCGGTCCCGGTAGAAGGCGTCCGCCGACCGGCCGCCGCTCTTGTGCACCGTGCGTAGATCCTCGGACACCTGCGCGCGGGTGAAGAACCGGCGCGACCGGATCAGGGCGTCGGTCAACTCACCGTCCAACCCTGCCCGCGCCGACTGCTGATCGACCTGTGGTTTCACCCTGACGTCTCCCTCTGGGCGCAGCGGCCCGTCACTCATGGTTCAGCGCGGACCGGCCGATGGTGTGACGCCCGTTGACCGGGTGCCGAGGAAAGCTGCCGACGCGAGCCCTGACAATGTCGACGCTTTCCCAGGCATCCGTCGACAGTTCGGCGAGCGCCGCCGGGAAGTCCCCGTCCTGCTCTTTGAGGATGTGCGTACGCAGCACGTCCAGCACCTGCAGCAGCCGCAGCGGCCACCCGGGATCGACGGGCACGGACTGCGCGGTCTCGGCCAGGACCGACTCGACGAGGCGGTGTTCAGCCTCCAACGCGGCGATCTGCTCGGGAAACCGGCCGGCCAGGACGGGGAACAGCCCGTCCTCCTCGACCCTGGTATGCGGACCGAGGGTCGCGGCGATCCGCTGTGCCACGTGCGCCATGCGGGCAACGTCGCCGGCCCGGTGAGCCGAACGCGCCTCCGCGACCAGATCCACCACCAGGTCGTGCTCACGGGTGAGCTCACCGACCGCCGCCACAGCCCGGCAACCGCAGTACTCGCACATACTGTCCGCCTCAGCCCTGGTGCGCGGTGTCGGCGCGAGCGCTCACGCCGACTCGGCGCACGGTGGCCACCGTGAACATGAGCGCCGCAGCGGCCACCACGGCCAGCAGCACCAGACCGAGCGCGTACGAGCCGTAGTGTCCGTACACCGAGCCCATCACCAGCGGCGGCAGGAACCCGCCCAGCCCGCCCGCCGCACCGACCACACCGGTGACCGAGCCGACCCGGTCGGCCGGAGCGAGCCGCGCCACCAGCGCAAACGTCGCACCGCTGCCCGCGCCGAGCGCGGCGGCCATCGTCAGGAACGCGATTGTGCCCAGCGGCGCCAAAGCCGGAGTGCCGGCCTGCGCCAGCGCGCCGAGCGTGACCACGGCCAGCGCCGCGGCCAGTACCGGCCTGGGACCGAAGCGGTCCGAGAGCCAGCCGCCGACCGGGCGCATCAACACCGCGAACAGCACGAACCCGGCCATCCGGTTCGCCGCGTCAGCCTGCGCAAGTCCGTACGCCGATTTCAAATAGGTCGGCAGGTATACGGAGAACGCCACATAGCCGCCGAACGCGACCGCGTACAACGCCGCGGCCTGCCACGTGACGCCCAGGCGCAGCGTGACCGCGAGGCGGCGCACGAACGGCTCGGTCGGCACGCTGCGCCCCGGGGCGTCACGCAGTACCGCCGCTGCCACCAGCGCATATGCGACCAGTACTGCGGCCGTGATCAGGAACGGCGCGGACGTACCGTGCGCCGTGACCAGCTTTACCGTCGTCAACGCGCTGATCGCGGTGCCGCCCATACCGGCGCCGAAGACCCCGATCGCCAGGCCGCGCCGCTCGGGTGGGAACCAGGCGGTCACGAACGGCACGCCGACGGCGAAGGCCGTGCCCCCGATCCCGAGGAAGAACCCGCCGACCAGCAACGCCGCCAGTGACGAGTGCCCGGCCAACCCGAGATACAGCACCGGCAGCACCGTAACCGCAGACACCAGGGGGAACATCACGCGCCCGCCGAACCGGTCGGTCAACGCACCGACCGGTATCCGTCCAAGCGAGCCGACCACGACCGGAACCGCCACCAGAAGGGCCTGCTGGAAGGAGCTGAGGTGCAGCACCTCCTTGAACCGCGGCCCCAGCGGGCTGAGCAGAGCCCACGCCCAGAAGTTCACGGCGAAACCGAGCGTGGCCAACGCGAGCATCAGGCCCCGGCGGCGAGACAGCGAAGCGTCGTCCGCACGTGTCGTCCGGCCGGCCGGCTGGAGCGCACCCGACGGGTTCTCCTTCATGGCACTGCCTCATCCTGTGGCGTGAGTGGTCGAGAATGTCCTGCCCGGCCACCCACCCGCTCTGCCTGCCGCGCGAGTACCCGCACACGGAGGATCACCGCTGAGGCTGTCGATCAGCAGGGCCTTTCGGCCCGATTCACCGGGGACAGATGTTCGGCGCGCCCCGAACCGCCGAACCGGTCCCCTTACGCGCGATCATCCGCGATAGGGCATATCGGCTGGCCCGGCTCTCGACACACGTAGAACAGGGACCGGGGTTGTATGTCCGGGCGACCTCGTCCCGGGCGTTGAGGTACCCCGCTCGGGGGCCCGCGGGCCTTCGGTCACGCGTTCTACGCGTCCACGACGGCGAGTGCTTGGTCGGCGATCTCAAGCTCCTCGTCAGTCGGCACGACGAGCACCGGCACCTCTGCCCCGTCCGGTGAGACGAATTCGCGAAGTCGTGGGAGCAGTTGACCGCACTGATCGGCTGCGGCTACGGCCCGAACTCGGTGTCGCGGTGCCGGCAAGCGTCGCCGTGTGCCGGTCCCCGCGTCGTCGGCTCGCCCGAAGTCGGCATCCCGCGATGATGGCGGCGGTGGGCGGCGTGACTATCGTTGATCCGGACAGGCCCTGCCAGCGACGACCGTGCGAGGGATCCGCATGCCTGACACCACTGCGCCCGCCCCCACTGCAGCGCTACGTGTCGACGGCTCGCAACTTGAGTTCCCGGTGCTCGCGGGCACGGAGGGAGCGCGCGGGATCGAGATCAAGAATCTGCTCGCGCGCACCGGGTTGGTCACGCTCGACCCCGGATTCGTCAACACCGCCTCCTGTTCCTCGGCGATCACCTACATCGACGGCGACGCGGGGATCCTGCGCTACCGCGGCTACCCGATCGAGGAACTGGCGGAGAAGTCGAACTTCCTGGAAGTCTGCTATCTGCTGATCTATGGGGAGCTGCCCACGGCGGCGCAATACGCCGCCTTCACCGGGAAGATCAGCCGGCACACCCTGCTGCACGAGGACCTCAAGCGGTTCTTCGGCGGATTCCCCCGCGACGCGCATCCGATGCCGGTGCTGGCCTCGGCGGTCTCCGCGCTGTCCACGTTCTACCAGGACAGCCTCGACCCCTTCGACGAGCCGAACGTGGAACTGTCCACGGTGCGGCTGCTGGCCAAGCTCCCGACGCTGGCCGCCTATGCCTACAAGAAGTCGGTCGGCCAGCCGTTCCTCTACCCGGACAACGCCCTCGGCCTGGTGGAGAACTTCCTGC
>Ga0307507_10006362_pt1 | contig 18207 bp, 14 predicted proteins | sample 7_EM_MG_FD_207223 | JGI IMG/M metagenome (GOLD analysis project Ga0307507, IMG submission 207223) | Populus trichocarpa ectomycorrhiza microbial communities from riparian zone in the Pacific Northwest, United States - 7_EM | ecosystem: Host-associated > Plants > Roots > Unclassified | place... | reverse complement strand
TATACTAATATTAAGCGCTAAAGGTGCGTCTCTAATTAGGTATAGGCCTAAGTAATATCTTATAAATAAACCACTATTCTATTCTTTATTAAGGAGGGAGCTAGTGTAATAATAACTCGCTAACTAGCTTGTTAAATTAGAGGAGATTATATAAGAATTACCTCCTTACCATTATTATTATAACCTTAGATAACAAGCCTTAATTTCTTAAATAGGGTATTAGTAGTTTTGCCTTTAATCTTATTAACCATTCTTAACTTAAAGATATAAACTTTGTTAAACTTAGTAGGGTTATACTTCTTAAATTTAAAGACTCCTCTTATAATAAGACCGTTAATCTCCTACTTATTAGATACTTAGAAAGGAGCTCTAGGAGTTATAATATAATCTTCCTTTTAAAGCTATTTTACAAGCTTAAAATTAGCCTTCTCCCTAGTTATTATAAAGGCCATTAATAACTTAATTCTATTCTTAATAGCGGCAATAAATTACTCTTTAAAATTAATAAAATGTTGGCGATTTTATAATCCCTTTGGGCGACCTCTACTGCGTTATAGTTGCGGTATATCTACTACAATTATATTAGGATTATAGTCGTCTTCTAGAGCACGTTAATCGTAGTTCTTTTTTAGGGTATTTTTTAGGGCATCCTACAAAGGCTTAAAACTATTATCTTTATAGTAAGGCTTAATAACGGTTAAACGGAATTAAGTGGGTCTATAAGGCATCTAAATAGTGCAAGTTTAACCATTAATTACAATAAGTTAATATAGGCCTAACTATCCTCCCTTTTTACGCCATACGCGTACCTTAGACTAGAGTGGTAGATTAAGCATAGTTAAGGTATTTAGGCCATTTCTTATTTCTAGTACGTCGTTAACCTAGCGTGTGGTGTAGAGACGTCGTACCTCCTTTATTGCCTTGCAAATAGCCTTAGCTCGTTACACAATAGAGGGAGATAGTAGAGAATTATCAGTTATTTAAGGGTAGGCGCTAAAGACTAGTAATATAGGTACAAGTCTATCTAGGCCAGCGGAATTGTTAATAGCTTTAACAGCTATTTATAAGGTAAGTTCTTTGCTAGCATTCTCTAGTTCTAAAGAGATAATCTTATATACGCGGCGTAATGGCGTGTAAGATCGCTCTACTTTTCCAATACTATTATATGCCTTAATAGGAACTTCCTTAACCTTAATTGCCATTACCTTTATCTATTATCGAAACTCTATAGATAAGAAGTTCTTTTCTGTATTATAGATAATTTAGTTAGGGGGTCCTAGGTAAATATTAATCTAGCATAATTAAAGGGTATTTTATGCATTTCTAGCTAATATATCCTTTAAAAATCGTGCAGCTTAGAAGGAGGTTAAGAAGTTAACAACTTAAAGTACTAGCTTGCCGCTAAAATACATAACATTAACGATAATATAGAAGTTAAAGTTATAGTTATCTTTAAGGGTAAACTTAAATCAGCTAGGGGACTTCTAGTTTATTTAGTAGTAATAGTAGTATTTTATAAGATGCTTAATTGCCTTAACCTTAACTTTATGGCCTACTCGCTAAAGAACCCTAAGTAATTGATAAACGGATAGGTAGCTAAAATAATAGTATAGTTAGTATAACTCTAACTTAGTTAAGTGGCTTTAAGTAATACTCTTTTCTAGTTAATAAAGGAGTAACTAGGGGTAACCCTACTTGCGTATAATAGGCACCCTATTATCTCCTTAAATAAGTATATTTTTAGGGTTATTAAGCTTAACGCCTAATTTATCTATATCTCTAATGCAAAATAGAAATAGGGTGTTTGTAGGAATAATATAAAAAGTAATATACCCTAAGGGGGTTTAAACCCTAATTATACTAAAAGAGATTATAGTACCCTTGCTAAAATAAATCGTGTATTAGCCTGCCGTTAAATAGTTAATCTAAATAGAGCTATTAAGCTGCTAAAAGGCTTAAACTTAAGGTTCTCCTACTATAGATACTCCTGCGGCTCTAGTATCTAGCATAATACCATAGACGACGTTTACCGAGTATCTATTATTAAAGGAGAACGTAGAACTCTCCCTTAGCTTATTAAAGATATCTGACTTTATAATAGAGTGGAGCGTAGATTAGTTATTAAGAATAGCAATGGTTTGTGTCCTATTTATCTTACCATACTTAGTAAAGTATTGGTTAGGTAAGTAGTCCTTAATTTCTATATCTATAAGGAGCTGTTCGGTCTTATTAACCTTACCCTTAAGATTTTCTACGCCTTTATATTAAACCAGGAAGCTTTAAAAGTAGGCCGTAGTAACCTTATAATTTCTAATATTTCTTATACTCTAATGGAACTTATTATATGCCTCCTTTTGCTTATTAAGGGAGTATCTAGTTAACCAGTAATTTAGCTTCTTATAAACATAGTACTTCTTCTGGTAATTACTTTAAAATAAACCTCTATAAGGACCTCTATAATTGCCTTATAGTTAATATTGATTATACCCTTTGCCGTATTCCTTACTACGGCCACTATATATTCGGTCAGTCCAGTTATAATTATATTAGTTAGGAATACTTGGTTAGGTAGGGTTTTTAGTATAGAACTATTAAGATTCTTATATTTGTATTATAGTACCTATAGCGGAGCGTAGCTTGGCATATACTCCTTTAAACGTATCTATAGGTTTATATAGCGCCAAATTACACTTAGGAACGCTACGGCAGGCTAAGATAACCTAGTCCCTTAGGCTATTCTTATTTTAGTAAGTTTCGGTAAGGCCATGTTAGATTTTCTAGAGTTTATTAAAGAGTAGTTAAAGGCACTCTAAACGAGTCTTTATTAAGTTAGAAGTAATAACTCTTTAGAATATAGTCTCCCGCTATTTAGATATATAAAGCTAGTGATTTTTATTGGTTTTAAAGTAGGCTCTAGTAAGCTAAAGTATTATATTAAAGCTATAGTTTGTACCCATAATATAGTTATAATAAAATATTACTGCCCGTCCCTTTAATATAACTGAGAAAGCATAATAAAACTAGTAGCATTAGATTCTGACCTTGCTGCAGCAGTTATAAAAGACCTATAATTTTGTTTTAAGTATATTATATAATTCTCCTCTAAACTTCTTCTCCTTGTCTAAATATACCTTTATCAGATTCGTGACTTCTTGTAGTAGAGGCTTACTAGTTGGCTAGGGTAGAGGAGCTAGAGGCAGCGGAGGTGGAGGAAGAGTACCTCTAGGTAGGAGAGCACCTCTAGGTGGAAGAGCACCTTTAGGTGGGATAGTAGCGTTCTAGGGGTTTCGTTCCAAATTAAAGTTGCCTTTTAAAGAATATAGGTTGGTTCTGGGTTTCTATAGTTAATGTATAATCTTAGCTTCTGTCCATACTAGTTCTTCTATACTAATAATAACAGCCTAGATATTACTAGTAATTAGGTTACTATTTTTAGTAATATATACCCCATTTCTATAGAGGAAGTCTTAAAAATCCTAAATAATATTAATATTGCTAAGTGCCTAGGTATTAGCGGTCCATCCTATAAAATCCTCCCTAAAATATTCCTATAGCTATAGATCGGCGTAGTATCTACTTTAGTAGAATATAATATGGTATAGAAGAAAGCCGTTAACTTATTTTACAGTATAAGTTATTATGTTAATAGTAAATTCGTCCCAATCTTTATTAATAAGTTTTACGTACAAAGCTACCCCTAGTAGTAAGGAGTCTTCCTAGTCTTTTAAGGTAGGCGTAGCTATGTTTTTAGGGGGAGGGAAGTGTTATTAGGGTAAGGATTGTCGTTTAGTACGCGTTTGTTATTTAATACGCGTTTATGACGTATATTTGTAATTATGGGGCTTAAGACTAGTTCTGGCCTTAAATCGTAAAGAGTTGTAAAGCGTGTTGTTCTGCGTAATAGACGCAAGAATCTATAATCTAGGAAAGGCTTAGGACTAGTTCTAGCCTTTAGATCCTTAGATTTGTGGAAGAGTTCTATTTAAGGTTTAGGACTAGTTCTAACCTTAAAAGATAGCTTCCTCTAGCACGAGTAGTACTAATATAGTGGCTTGTCTTTTCTTAGTGGAATACCTAGCTGTTCTGTGGTATAATAGTAAAGTTAACCACTAATCAGTGTTGGTATTATAAGGTAATATCACATATCTACAAGTTATAGGTAGTATAATGTTGTTGTTGTATATCTTTTCTTTATTGGAATGAGGAAGGGCGAGGAGCCTAAGACTCCTCGCCACGCTAGTGCCGCGGCGTCACGTGGCGATCGCTTGCCTTATTCCCGACACTATTTAACGCGTCTATTCTCTAATATAGACCTATTAGTCCATCCTATATTCCTACCAGCTTCTATAATACTATATTAGAGAAAAATAGATTTAGTACTCTATATATCCACTATAACGCGTCCAGATATTACTTTTACAGTATTATAGCTGGTAAGGTTTAATTAGAACCTAAGTAAAGAGTACTATTAAGTAGTAGATAGAATAATCTAGTACCTATATAGTATAAGGAGCAGAGTAATCTACTATAGAGGAGATAAGGAAGGAATAAACGGTAGAGGGAGAGATAAAGGAATATATAATAAAGGACAAGATAATGGAAGAGATAGTAAAAGTAAAGCGTAATTATTTATAAATAACTCTGTTAATAGAAAGAGCTTATAAGGATATATTATAAAGCTATTTAGGGGACTAATTGCCTAAAGAGCAAATAAGTAGGGTATAGTTATAATGTTAAGCATAGAAGCTAAGTTATTAGCCCTATTACAAATAGTAAAGAAAGCTATCTTTATTAGTGGGCTATTTAAAGTAATAATATTAAGGCTAAATAAGCCCTTAATTATTAAATGCAATAATACCTAGATACTTTAATTAATTATAAAAGATACGGCAAAGCTAATTATAATGCTCTAATATATTAATATCTATTAATATTGGCTATATTAGGAATATATAATAAGATAAGTACTATTTTAATAGATAGTAATAAAGGAGATAATTGCTAATAGACTTATAAAAGCCCTACCTAAGTAGAGGTTCTAAAGCTTTATTAATATAATTAGAATAGTAGATATTAAAGAACGGATAGCTAAGTAGAAGTAACTAGAGGACCTAAGGGACAATATTAGAGCAAGACGGAAGGATTTAGATAAGATTATAGTTTAATTAACTCATTAATGGACACAAGAAGGTGGTTAGCTTTAACCTTAAAGAGCTTAAAGCTAAGGGGGTGTATTAGATAATCTATATTCTCTAAAGGCGTGGGTCACGTGCATAGGTCACGTGTACGGAGCACGTGCATTGTAAATCTCTTCATCTTAACTTAGAGCCGAAGGGGCTTAAAAAAAACGTCAATTAAGACAAGACCAAGATTATCAATCAATTAACCTATTTCATTAATGAACAGCTCTATATGCACTATCTGGCACCGGTAGATGAATTTATATTATAATCTTAATAGAGGAATCTAGAGCTATATGCCTCCCCTTTAACACCATTATAAGCTCTTAGAGTTGCTTCTACTTCTTATAAAGCTAGCAATAGTAATAATATATTACCGTCTAACTAATTTAGGGAGATACCTTCCTCTTAACGCCAGATTAGTAATATTTAATACTTAGTATTCTTTAGCCTCTTTACTAGAGCTCTATACCGTATATGCTATTTACCATATAGCCAAAATGTGTTAAAGCTTTTAAAGTCGTCTACCTTTAGGTTAATTAACTTGGGCCTGGGTATAACGTTATCGGTATACGCGGCTGCGCTTATAGGAAAATATCGCTCTATATAATTAAGGGAGGTAAAAGAGAGCTATAGCGTGATTGTATATAAAGGAAGAACGCAGGAAGAAAAGATAGGTGGGCTTCCTAAATTATATAGAAAATACTCCTATTTTTAAACTCCGAGTTATTGTAGAGCTCTACTAATTGGCTTAACACCACGCTTTAATACCTCATTAATACTTCCTTCTTAGCCTCCTTCTAATTAGGTATAGAACTGGTGCTCTAGGAGCTCCAAAGCTTCAAGATCTACTCCGCGCCACCAATTAAATCAGTGGATCCACCGCCAAAGCAAATTGGATCCAGTCATCCACGCCATATTGCCGCCAATCCAACAAGATCACTGGATCCGCAGCACGTGCCACCATCTGACAGCTTGAACAGACTATGAATCAATCAATCAAACCCGCAATATATTCAAGCCTGCCCCCCGAATTCTTTATTAACTTGGCCGATCATGGCGTGCTTGGCGTTAACCCTTGGTCCTTTGAACCACTTGCGGGCGTCAATGGCAAACCAGAGTAAAGCAAAGAACATGGGAGCCCCGTACACAAGACAGGTCCAGTTCATATTGGAAGAGCTAATAATTCAGTCAATAACTTTTCTGCCTATGATAGGGCTTTGAAGGACTTACTTGAGGTCACTTCCTGTCTTGCTAGGCAAACACAATATTGGAACCATTAGAACGACGAATGCAACAGCGGCAGCTCCGATCGGCTTGCCAAACTTTCCAAGATGCCAAGGCCCCCTGCGAAACCTATTGCCGACAAAGAAAACTCTCAAAGAGATGGGGATCGTGAATGCAACAAAGCAAGCAATGGCACCGACAGAGAAGACGGCTAGGATAGCCACCTCCCCAGCAAATATAAGGAGGCAAAGCAGGACGCCAACGGTACAGTTGAACCATACCGCATTGACCGGTGTCTTGGTGTAGCTGTTAACTTTCCGCCAGTATTTTGACATGGGGAAGCAACCGTCACGTGCGTAGGCATAGGTGACTCGAGATGCTGCAACCATGCAACCTTGACCCATGGAGAAGCCAGCTATTATAGTCAATGCGAGAGTGGCAAGCGCAGTCTTCATCGGCAGAACCTGGAGCAAGTAGGTCGCCCACGGTTGGCCAGAGTTGAGGACTGCCCCAATGTCGACGACTGTGTACGCAACAACAATCTGCAGGACCCAACCAAATATGCCACCAATTGCAGACGTCAAAACAATGGCGCGCGGAGAGGCGACGTCAGCGATGGCGCATTCCTCGCTCAGATGAAAAGGCGCATCAAAGCCTGACATTGCCCACATAACGCTGATGAAACTCATTAATATGGCGATACCGTTGGGGAAATCTGTACCATTGCCGATGTTGCTCCACACTCGATAAGTTGGTGTGAACTTAGGATCCGTTTTAGTAGCTACAGGTATGAGAATGATGACAATGATTACTGCTACCATGTTGAAACTGGACCCAAAAGAATTGAAGACAGCGATCCACTTGGTTGGCATGCTGCTGATGCAACTTTGGATGACCATGAGGAAAGTGGTGAGAAGGAACAACTCGTAGTTCGTTGGTACGTAATCCGAGTCGGTTATCGACCGAGCAGCAAGAATCATTGCCGCCACTGAATAGTTGACCGATGGTGCACCTGTGACTTGTCCAATCCAACTGGACCAGCCAGTTGCCCAAGATGCAACAGGGCCCCAGCCTGGGGGTGCAAGAACAGCCGACGCATAATAGAGACCACCGCTGCATAAAGGAACATCAGAATATGCCATACGATGGACTGTGAATGCAATTCTGACCTTGTTGGCATTGATGAGCAGAGTTCAGCCAAGCTCAGGGCGACACATTGGATAAAGGCCATGGCAATTATCCATCCCCAGACCATCCCTAGAAGGGAGATTGATATCAGCCCAATATTCTATAACAACCGTCCACGATATTATTTGAAGAAGAAAAGAAAGAAAAAGAGTAACACACCCGCAGTCCCAGCGATACCCATGCCATAGAATAACGTCGATGCGAAACTCGGAAGCAACCCCAACACGGCGAAGCTGACACAGAAGGAGGTCCAAAGACTGAATTCTCGTTTGAACTCTTGCTTGTAACCTAAAGACAAGAGGACCTTCTCGTCATGGTCGACCGGCAACTCGTCTTCAATGGGCCGTAGCATAGTTGTTGCCATCGTAGATCATATGAACTCGGCTTGTTGACACTCGGTTTTCGCAACTCGTGGTCGGTTGATGTTAGTTCTCCCTTTCAATGCATGGAATAATGGCTATTCGAAAGCTTGTTGTTAGTACGGAGTACCCCGTAATGAATGTGAAGAGCACGCGACAAATAATCTATTTAGGGACAAGGGGTTGCTGAAGGTTATGGTATATAACGAATTTAGGGAGAGTAGAAATCAGGGTGATTACTTATTAATAGCTATCAAATACTGAAGAGCCGCACGGCCAATCTTCAAGGGGAGAGGGTAGGGGAAGAGATCTGGCGCTTCATCAGCCCTGTCCCTTGTAGGAAATCAGCTTAAGCCACAACATCCAAAATGGCGTGACAGAGTTTAAACCCAGCAAGCCTAAGGAATTCCTTTAAGCCAAAGATGCAGTTTCCTACTGTTTCGGGCGACAAGCAAGGGAGTTTCAGCCTTACTAGTTCGGGGGGTGGGCGCTGGGCCTAGGATTACGGACAGAGGCTTGTGACGACCTACTTCGGACGAAGCTTGAGATGGATCCAGAACTCTAGCCCAGAGTTTGCTGCCATAACCTTTTGCGCTGCAACGCGAGGTTAAATAATTTATAATTTAATCCTTCGTACCTCGAGGTTATGAAAATGCTCACCGCAATTGATAGATAGCATGCATGTAAATACGGAAATGTTATCGGAATGTCATTCAATGGTTCCTTATGGACCACATAGCGAGTAGTACGCACAGACCTTTCACTCTTCCCACTAGCCCGAGCAAAATATTGCTTTTATCCTTATCATCAGTTCATATATTGGGTTTGGGATACTCCTTGTTACACGACTGGCCGCCTCTCGTCTGAGGCTCGCGGCAGACGGCCCCTCTATTAGAGCCTGAGGGCCAATACAGCAAAATCAATGAAGCCTGTTCAAGAGCGGCTGTCCGCCAGTCCAGCAGCAGGCTGCGGAGTGTCTGCAGACCGCCATGCCTCTGCGCAACAGCTGCTGTCCTCGAACCACTTGTTTCTCAGCAACGTGGAGGCGTCTGAATCCATTGGATGTGGGAATTACAGCAATGCGTTGGGTGCCACGAGGAAGCTGCGAGATGCAGGAGAGTTAAAGCCACCAAAGTACTCCTCCCATGTTCAGCTACTCCTCAACACGCGTTCCCCCTTGCAAAATGGATTGCAACATCTCTTTCGTAGCCCAGTCGTGAAGGGCGAACTCGAGCTCGTACGATCATGATGCTCCATACTCGGTCCCGCCAATTCTAAAACATCTAGACTGTAAAAGCTCTTTTGCCAGATGTGATATGACGGCGAATCGCTCTGGGCGCTGGCACGATGGCAGGCGTTCAAGGTGCTGGAACAAGCTGTGCTGTACTGCACTCGGAGCACAGAAGAAAGTGCAGAGCATGCAGCAGCCCACCGTTACTGGCTAGAGCACTCGGTGAATCCCATAAACGCCCCGCATCCTACGTGATTACTAGATTCAATGGTTTTTATGTCTGAGTGTCGATGGGCCTGTGCAGCCGTCGGGCCTGTGCAGCCGTCAGGCCTCAAAATCTCTCATTTTTGCTTTCTCTTCTTCATATTGTAGACCCTTGGATACAGCGTACAGTATATAAATTCTTTGCCCTTCAATTTTACTAGAAACAAGTACGCGGCAACCTGGGTCTTTTGAAATTTTGGTGGTGGTGACTGGCTGCTACGTGTGACCCGATTAAGTCGGGATTCGTTATATCGGATTCTTATCTCAGTCTAGCTCTGGCGCTTTGCTTTATTTTTTATTTTTAGAGAGGAGGTGGCTGATTTGTTGAAACCCTAATTACCCTAATTGAGCGACTGCACTTAAGCCACAAGCCACACCTGTTAATTCTAGATGTGTTTGCTTCAAGCCTCAAATAATCACATGACTTAATTTCTCAGCCGCACCGCAAAGCTTTCTACCCCTCCGTACCCAGTACTTCGTAACATGATTGCATCCACTCTGTTTGATCCTCACGACCGACTATGGATCCGCGATCGATGGCCCCGGCGGCATCATCCCTCGTCTTCTTCTACGCAAACACTGCAAAAGCGGTAAAGAATGTCACTGAAAAATATAATGCGGCCCCAACGACATCATCCATCAGTGCCGAATGCTCGGCCATTAGCGCGACTTTGATGGACATCCAGTCGCGGCTGAGCCAACCTTACGCCCTCTCATCGCGTGTCATCTCACAGATTCAGCTTGAAGAAGCTTTAAAAAATGCACAGAATGGCTGCAATTTCGCGGTTTCTAGGCTGGAGGAAGAAGCAGGAAAATGTATGGGAAATCAAACAACCACGGGAGAGAGCCCTCACACCTGGAGCATGACGTATCTGTGCGATGAAGTACTGATAAAGGTACTTCTGCAGCAAATTCAGAGGCAGCTAACGGATATCAACTTGCTGATTGCGGCAGCACAAAGGTAATCGAAACCTCGAGTCTCGTACTTCGTACGCTTGAAGCATGCTAATAATATTTAGAAACTCTAGTTCGGAAATTCGACTACTTCTCAAGAATGACACCTTTACCGGCGACATAAGGGATCCAATAGGTACCCCGACCTCTAGTAATCCCGGTGGATACAGTCAAGCTCTCTGGGAAAAATTCGACCCCGATTCGAAGTCCATTTGTACTCAAACCCCCACCAGTGTATCCGGGTTTAGCTTCCGCTCGGGGCAGAGTGAAACCTACAGTCTACTTGACGATGACGGTGACGCCGATACGATGGTATCCAAGTCGCGCTTGGCACCACCACAATCTGACAAGACCAAGAAGGTACCACGTGCGCAAATGGGGTCCATATTCTTCAAACTTTTCAAGTCCAACACCGAGTTGCACCGTGCCGCAAAGAAAGGAGATGCGAAGAAGATAAAGGCGCTACTAGATTTGGGAGTGGACATAAACTACGAGGGTTCTTCTGGATGTACGGCGCTGCACCTGGCAACCGACTGCAGTCACGAAGCCGTGGTCCGGGTGCTTCTGGACAATGGGGCAGATCCTAAGGCAAAGTCTAGTGAGGGACGAACTCCGCTGCACAGTGCGGCCCGCACCGGTCACACGGCAGTGGTCCGGCTGCTATTGGAGAGAGGCGCTGACGTCAGAGCGAAGGATCCTTCTGGCTCTACTGCGCTTCATATAGCAGCCTACAATGGACAAGAGTCAGTGGTCCAGATTCTGCTAGAGAGATATCCCTTCGTTGAGCTAAGGGGGCCTTCTGGATTTACAGCGCTGCATGTCGCGGCCTTCAACGGGCAATCGGCAGTAGTCCGGCTGCTGGTCGAAATGGGGGCAGACCTCGAAGCACGGAGTGACACTGGGCGGACAGCGCTGCAGCTGGCAGCCGAAAAAGGACACGAGGCGGTGGTGCGGCACCTGCTGCAGCATGGGGCTAATATCATGGCGAAGGATAGCATTGGACGGACAGCGCTGCAGGGGGCAGTCTCAAACCAGCACGGAGTGGTGGCGCAACTGCTGTTGGATAAGGTGGTGCCAGAGGCTCCCTCGCACTGGCAGCTCCAACAAGGCTCTGGGTCAGGACGAACCTTTGGATTTGGTGCAGTCGGGCCAGCTTTCGAGATGGCAGAATTGGATGCAACTGAGTCACCCACATCGTCACGACAAGTCTCGCATGCGCCGATATATGAGCTTCCCGATTCATCAGTTGCGGTTAAGTTGCCGGCAGGTGGATTAAACGCAGGGCTGAGAAGTCCGCCGTCGATAACTCGGCGGATGACTCCGCTGGCAAACCGGAAAAGGGCAGGGGGAACGTGAAGGTGGAGCCGGGATCCGTCCTTGCAATTGTATGATCTGGACCGATATCTTGCGTCCTTAGCACTGTGGTCCGTGCGCACCAATCAATGAGGTGCATACACGGCGTAAGTTATTCTGCCGCATCGCTTTACCCCCCGTGTATGCACCTCATTGATTGGTGCGCACGGACCACAGTGCTAAAGACGCAAGATATCGGTGCAACGGATAAGAGCGTTCGATATGTCGACTCATTAATGTAATGAAAGGAAAGCGCCCGCCATAATTGGTGGCCACGTCCGGGCATGTCTTGACGGCTTGCGGCACTGGGCATGATTCTCTGCCATGGCCAAGAGAAGCTTGAGGAGGCGGAGGCTATGTACTACTAGTGGGCGCTGAGGGAAAGAGAGGGCGGTGGCGGAGCTGCTGGCCGAGAAAGGCGCCGACGAGGTTGTCGAAGTCTAACGAGATGATTGATGGTGCTGTACTGGACGGCCGAGGACGGGTACAAGGCAATACTGCAGCTGCTTCTCGAGCACAAGGCAGACGTTCTGTAGTTGCGAAAGCGTTTTATTAATCTACGAAGGGTTGAGAGAAGAAAACTCTGCTCTCTGAGAGCGGATGGATGTACAGTGTCTGCGAGCGAGCACGAGACGGTTGCCAGTTGACAGCTGCAAGAATAATCGATTGAAGAACCAGCTGAGAAGCTGGGAGTTCATGGATGCGCGTTCTATATAGACAAAAGTGTAGTACTGCCGACCTTTTTCCGGCGCTCCATCGGTAACCACGCTCAGCTTTCGCCGACCCCGTTCAACTTTTCCGTAACCACGCCGAGCTGCGCGCCGCTCTATGCTCGTGATTGAATCTCCTTCCAAGATGCAGAACACAGCGTCTGCCCCTTCATTAGAAGATATTAAAGCCCCTGAACAAACTCGTCAACGTCTTCAAGCGGTTGTCACGCACCTCGGCCAGATTCAAGCTCAGCTCGCTCAGACTGACCCGCTCCCAAACTGGTATGTCATACTTTTGTCTTCATATACTGTGGTAGACTTGTTTATTTCTATGGATTTGAAATGTCTTTATCTCTGAGTCCTCTAACTGTATTATTTCTTTTAATCTCCCATACCTACGTCGCTGCTTCACAAAAATAAATCTTTGGGTTAAAATGTTTTTTCTATTAACATTGAAGTTGCTTCTCGAAATCTAAGGCGCATGTCAAGGCTATCCTCATCATTTCATACAGCCCCTTTTTTTTCTTTTCATGATTTTGCCTATCTAGCAAGATCCATCCTCATTCGCTTCATTTGCACCCTACCAATCGCATTTCCCACAAACAACTCTCTGTCCCTCCTCTATCCTAATCGCCCATACCTAACACGCCACTCAGGCCATCTCTACAAAAATCCTCTGCGCTTCTTCTCCGCACCGTCTCCTCGCTTCTCAACACAACAGAAACACATTCTGACTTCCTACGCTCCGCACATGCCTTCCCGCTGCCCAACTTCCCCGGCCGCACGCAGGAAGCCCTACTCGGCGCGCTGTTGCGGAAAAAGCACGAGCCGAAAGTCGAGGACTGGATCATCGACGGGCTAAACGAAGCCGCCAAATTCTGTGACGTGCCAAGCGAGTTTGGGGTTGAACCGCGGGGCGCTGATTTCGCAGCGGACGGGAAGAAGGGGATGCGCGAGGAAGACATTTCCGAGCTGTGGGACTGGGCGGGACCAGCGGAGAACGATATCGCGCGGAAGGTGCTCACGGCGGGCGAGGAGTCGGGATCCGGGTCTGAAGAAGAGGACGAAGAGGAAGAGAGCGGCGCGAAAGACACTGCTATGACAAATGCGGCTGGGAAGGCTGCGACTGGTCCTGAGCCGCCAAAACTGCCCCTCGCGACTGTGCTTCGCTTCATGAGTACGGGGAACGTGCCGCAAGTTATTGATCCCGAGCAGCACAATCGGGATGTGCAAGCAGCTATGCGGGCGATGGCTGCGCAGCGGGAAGCTGAAGCCGCGGAGCAGAGGGCGGCGGCTGGGCAGAGGGTTGTGGGGCAGGTTCGATGACCCCTGTAACTTGTGGGAAATGGGGTTGGTGAGGTTTCAATGTGGGCTTGGAGTTGTGGCACTTGGATTGATACACCCAAGCATCTATAGTCAAGTCGTTAAGACTGGGGCTTTCCATGCGATTTTATCATATTTATTGCAATAAAAGTCTATCACCCATTGATTTTAGTCTACATCCTGGTTCTACCCTGTCGTGATTGCTATCTTCTGCAGTTCTCGACAGCCGGTGCTATGTCGTTTTATCTGCTTACTTTTTCCGGGGAACTGCCACTGGATATCCGTGACGGAACGCCTTGATCGAGTTGAAAACCCACCGAACCTATCTGCAGCTCCTCCTTTGCTGGTTGCTTTTAAGATATATTTGAGAAATGCCTTGATGCTATCGAATGGCTCACCTGACTTTAACGTAGTCCAGCAGCGCCAAAAAGGCTTGGTAGGCTTGATAGCGTCGCTAGTCATTGTAAAACCTCTTTCTAAGGTTTCATAGCCCAGCATCCCGGTACTTGAGATATCATAACCTCTTGATTCCCATTACTCCGCCATCTTCCAACCCGTCTCGGACACCTTCTCTCACTCTGATCTCAGCGCATACATCCTCACAGGATACAAGTCCTTAGGAAAGCCCTTCTGCACCTCTGTCGCCACAATTCTCAACCCCGCCTCCTTGAATAGCACCCTAAACTTCGCATCCGTGCGCGTGACGCTGGAATCCTCGTCGTCAAAGATATCCCAGCCTCCGGGATCCGTGCTCATATTCTCTTTAACCACGATCCAGGCCCCCGCAAACGCCTTACTCTCCCCCTTACTCTCCTCCTTACTTTCCTTACCACCAGCATCCTCACCATCCCCCGCATTCAGCGGCTCCGCCAGCCCTTCCTTACACCGCCGCAGATACGCCACAAGCTGCACATCCGTAAGATGTCCCAAACACCACTGATTCCAGATCAAATTATACACGCCCTTCTCCGGCGTCCAGTCCTGCAACCCCAAATTCCGCACCTCACCCACCTCGCCCTTCCCCGCCACCGCCGTCCCCTCCACAACCAACTGCTCCGTGAACTTCCTCACCGGCTCCACGACATCGACGGTCCGCGCAACGCTGCGCAGAAAGCCGTGCGTGATGCGCCCAATCCCCGCGCCGCAGTCGGCCGCGCGGGGCAGCGGCGACGCGGCAGCGGGTGAGCGCGTCTGGCGGCGCAGTTTGGATAGGAAGTTGGCCGAGCCTTGCAGGTCGATGCGCGAGATGTGCGGGAAGCCGCCTAGCATCCCGTTCACGGTGGATGGGATCGAGTTCCAGTAGGTCAGCGCGGCGGACTGGTCGATGGCGGCATCGGGGGGCGTGGTGGTGGGGGCGGAGGGGTCGGGGTCAATCGTCATGTCCATGGCTAGGTTGGTGGTGGAGGAGGATGTCAGAGGGGTCAAGGAGCGGTTGCGGAGGACAGGGCGGGTGTGCTGGGCTGCTGGAGCGATTTGGGATTGTTTGTGGTCGTGGGTTAGGACGCCAGTGTGGGAGTAGCTAGGCCCCAGCTAGTGGTCTGGTTGTTTAGCTATAAATCGGTTGCAGCTTCTCTTCTCAGCGGGAGGTCATTGAGTAGCTGTGATGTTGAAGGCGGAGGAAAATTCCAATGAAGCAAATGCATGCGATTTCGTGCATACACGTCCGCGATAGGAAGTTGCATCCCGTTATCGGCCGGCGGGTCGCATGGCGGGGTCCGTCCATCGAGCTCCAACACCCAATTGGAATTTCTAAGCAGGGAGGACAAGGTCAGTCGAATATCTACTGCTGTCTACAAGAGCAGAGAATAGTTTGATGTCTAGATTTCTCGAGAGGCTCTTGTCAAAGCCCGCTTGGAAAGCTCCTTGCACGCTCCCGAAATTGTTTATACCCTTGCCCATTGTTGCTATAGGAAGACGTTTCTCCAGTACTACCATGTCTGATCTGTCTGTCGAGCTCACAGCGCCTAATGGTGTCAAGTATACCCAACCAACAGGTCTATTCATCAACAATGAGTGGGTGAAATCAAAATCTAGAGAGAAGATCTCAACTATCAATCCAACGTAGGTTATGCATATGGCTTGACCTTTGTTTATGAACGCTGTAATTCTGGTCAAAAGGCTAACTTATATTATAGCGACGAGACTCAAATCACATCCGTCTACTCTGCCGGTCCTGAAGATGTCGATATTGCAGTCGCAGCAGCCCGCAAAGCTTTCAAAGACCCCTCATGGCGGGACATCTCGTCAACAGAGCGAGGTAATTTATTGTATAAGCTATCACAGCTTATAGAACAACACAAAGAGACTTTGGCAACGATTGAGACCTGGGACAATGGTATATGGGCAATTGGGAGAATATGCTCTTGGAAGTAAAACCTAACACGTTACAGGCAAACCCTATTCCGTTGCGCTCAATGAAGATTTGGCGGAGGTTGCTGGTACAATTAAATACTATGCTGGTTATGCGGATAAAATTCATGGTCAGGTCATTGATACCTCCCCGGCAAAGCTTGCGTATACAATTCGGGAACCCGTTGGTGTTTGCGGCCAGATCATTCCGTAGGTCTAGCCAGCATTTTTACACCACGGTAAATCCACCTTCTAATCCTACCCAGATGGAACTACCCACTCGCAATGGCAGCCTGGAAACTCGGTCCGGCTCTTTGCTGCGGCAACACAGTGGTTCTTAAAGCAGCCGAGCAGACACCCCTTTCCATCCTTTATCTAGCGAACTTGATCAAGGAGGCTGGATTCCCTCCTGGTGTTGTGAACATCTTGAATGGTGAAGGTCGCAAAGCCGGTGCAGCCATTGCTCAGCATCTGGGAATCGACAAAATTGCTTTTACAGGCTCCACAGCAACTGGCCGCGAGATTATGAAGATGGCATCCGTAAACATGAAGAATATCACGCTCGAGACTGGTGGCAAGTCCCCCCTACTGGTCTTCGACGACGCAGATCTCGACCAGGCAGTTAAGTGGGCGCACATCGGTATCATGTCGAACATGGGCCAAATCTGCACGGCAACATCCAGAGTGATGGTCCAGGAAGGCGTGTACGACCAGTTCGTTTCTGCCTTTAAAGAACACGTTGCCAAGACAAGCAAAGTCGGCAATCCGTTCGAAGACTCGACCTTCCAGGGCCCACAAGTTACAAAAGCGCAATATGACCGCGTTTTGTCATACATCGACTCCGGCAAGTCTGAAGGCGCAACGCTTATTGCTGGTGGAGAGGCCTACAAAGATGTTGGCGGAAAGGGCTTCTTCATTGCGCCCACAATCTTTACTAATGTGAAGGACAATATGAAGATTTTCCGCGAAGAGGTGTTCGGTCCATTCGTCGTTATAGTGTCTTTCAAGACTGAAGAAGAAGCTATCGATCGTGCCAACGACACCACGTATGGTCTTGCAAGTGCGCTCTTTACAAAGGACGTTGTTAAGGCGCATCGCGTTGCGAGGAGGCTTGAATCGGGTATGGTGTTCATCAACTCAAGCAACGACTCGGATATACGAATTCCCTTCGGCGGCGTGAAGATGAGCGGTGTTGGAAGAGAGCTAGGCGAGGCTGGCTTAAGTGCGTACAGTTCACTGAAATCGGTCCACTGCAATCTTGGAAATTGGCTATGATAGCTGCTGTGTAGTTTTTTTTGAACGTCCTCTAAATTTATATAAAAAATGTTTGTGGCCCTATGGTCACGTTTTGATCAATTTGATCACGAATCTTACCTCAATTAACTGCTATGTTTTTAAGCACAAAACAAGCCCATATTTATTATCTTTTATATCCCCCCCTTTTCTTTCCTCTCAAGGTTAGTTCTAAATTAATGTATCTCTCCTTTTATTTAAAGTAATAAAGTCTCCATATTTTTTATAATTAAAGCTTCTACTGGTCAGGTTGCGATTGGTGCGCGCGAATCCACACATCGCTCTTTCAGCGTCACCAGCCGTTCAAAGACCAGCTATCTCATTGCTGCGCTTCATTTCATTCAATTGTATCTCAGAACGAACCCGATTCTCTACGATCTTCTGAAATCACTCCATCTTTTTTTTTTTATCCGTTGTATTATACTACGTACAATACTGCGCATGCAGCCTCTAGGCATGGCGCTATAGTTCTATATACATGAATCCTTTCTAGGCAGCTTAACATGTACTAGTAGCTATGTCCTAGTAGTTTATAAATCCCTAAATTAGGGATTTACAGCCTCCTAGTAAGATACTAGGTTGCTAATAACTACTAGGTAGTGAGAAAACGATAGGAAAATAGTAGAAGAAATCGGAATAAAATCATAGATAATCCTAACGCCTGTCCCTGTCCTTTTTATAGTTTATTTCTGTCCTTTTGCTTTCTATGGTCTGTCTACTAGGTCTTTAGTAGGAGTTGCCTCCTTCTAACGATCCTTCTGCTCTTAGCCACTTTC